>MDTB01005125.1_pt1 | contig 57691 bp, 57 predicted proteins | sample 811161 | NCBI WGS metagenome assembly MDTB01 (sample SAMN05326650, study PRJNA326480) | marine metagenome | isolation source: seawater | place: Mediterranean Sea | collected 2009 | reverse complement strand
TGTCTCTGGTACAGGAGCTGTTGCTACTGACCTTTCAACTGCTATCACAACAGGTGATGCGTTATCAGGTAGTTTAGAATTGACTGTTACACACGGTGTGTTAGCTGATGCAGCGACAACTGCAATTGACGTTGCTTCAAGTACCGTTGGTGGTGCTGCTGCTACTGCAAGTGTTAGAAAGTCAAACTTCAATGGTACCGTTGCTTCATTTGACTACACAGCTTCAAACACTGTTCTAGGTTCTTATGACATCGAAGTTAATTTCGATGGAACTACTGCTATCGCAACTTATGGAGCAGGAACTGTAGATGTAGTGTTCTCAGCAGGTACATCAAACCTAGGTGCTGCTCCAACCGCGCAAGGCACATTAGGTGGCCTTACTCGTGATGGGTTCTCAACACAAATGAATACAGTCCAGTCTTCAGCTGGAAATGGATCTACAGTATTCCAGTCATTCATTCGCGTTGTAAACAATGGATCGGTTGCAGGTGCGGTAAGCATTGTTGTTCGTGATGACACAGATGGTAGCTCATATGGTACTTACACTGCAGGTACTATTGCTGCTAACTCAACATTACAAATCAGCATGCCAACTATTGAAACTGCACTAGGCATTACTGCAGCAGGCCAGTATCAGTTAGCTCTGTCTGGTCCGTTTGACGGTTATGCACAGCATGTAATGTTTAATAGCGTTGATAATCACTTCGTTGATCTATCAGGCTTCAGGGCAGCTAACCCTTAAGCTCTAGCTATAAAAAAGATAATCTGATCATTCAGATTAACGGAAAGGGAGGGTTTTTACTCTCCCTTTTTCGTTTTAAGACACAAATACTTCTTTCCTAAAGATAAAATTAGACTTTCATGACATTCAGTTAACTTATGAATCCCTGTGAATTGGTGTATGAATATAACGATGATTCACTTCATTTGAGAAAACATAATTATGCCATCTTTTAACTTTGAAGCAATTGATGAAACTGGAAGAACTGTATCAGGGCAAATTAACTCAGATACAGATAAAAGTGCCCTTAGGATGCTAATATCCAGAGGTCTTTCTCCACTAGATATTCAATTAAAAGATGAGAAACAAAATAAAAAAAACTGGACTCTTAGCAGTATTCCCAAAACACAAGATTATATTTTGTCTCTCAAACAATTATCACTCCTCATTAGGTCCGGTGTTCCATTGATTACAGCAGTTGAAACACTCGAAACACAGAGCACTCATAATAAGCTTCAAGAAGCCTTTACTCTTGTTGCAAGAGACCTCAGAAAAGGGCAAACATTTTCTGAGGCATTAAAGAATTCCATTCCTGAATATCCTGCCTATGTATACCAACTAAGCCTTGCAGGAGAATCTATTGGAGAATTGGGTAATTCTCTTAATGATGCAGCAAAGCAAATGGAATACGAATATAAAATTAAACAAGAAATTAAGAATGCTCTGACTTATCCATCAATTTTGGTTTTAGCGGGGATTAGCGCTGTGGTATTTATTTTCATCGTTGTGGTGCCTAGATTTTCGGCTATGTTAAATAATCAAGACCAACAATTACCTTACATATCAAAACTAGTCCTTTCCACCGGAATGTTTCTAAGTGAAAATACTCTTCCTGTTTTTCTAATGACTCTTATATTATTTTTTACTATTTTTGGGATGTCAAAAAATAGTAAAATTAAAGACAAAATTAATGAAATCCTTATTAAACTTCCAATATTAGGAAGTTGGATTATTGAGAGCGAGCTATCAAAATGGTCATCTATGATGAGCACAATGATAAAACATGGAGTAGACTTAATCCAGGCTCTAAAATTTGCTGAAAGCTCAGTATCAATAAAATCCATGAAAATGAATATTGGTCAAATAAGTAAACTCGTAAGGACTGGAAATAGTCTATCTAATGCTATGAATGAACTAAATATCTTCTCAAACACAGCATTAAGCCTTGTTAAAGTTGGTGAAGAGTCAGGAGAATTATCACAAATGCTTGAATCCTTATCAAATCTTTATGAGGACTCAGGACGGCAAAGAATGAAAAAGTTTCTTTTAATACTTGAGCCTGCAGCTATAATTTTAATTGGACTGGTGATTGGTGGTATCGTCACTGCCATTATGTTAGCAATTACAAGTATTAATCAAATTAACCTATAGGTACAGATTATGAAAATACAAGATACTCTTATTAATTTTTTCCAGTCTGAATCAGAAAACAATAGAGGTTTTACACTCTTAGAAATGTTAGTTGTACTGGTTATAATTGGATTAGTCGCAAGTCTTGTAGGCCCCCAACTCTTAGGGAGGGTTGACAGTTCAAAAGTTACTGCAGCTGAAGCTCAAGTAAGAATGATTAAGGGAGCTCTTGATACACTAAGGCTTGATATAGGAAGATATCCAAGTAAAGAAGAAGGGTTGTCTCTGCTTACATCCCCACCCACAGACTCAAGACTAAATAGATTCTGGCAAGGACCATATTTATCTGAAGAATTACCTCTAGATCCCTGGAAAAATAAATACCAGTATCAAGGAAGAAAGGAAAACAGAGTAATTTTATTTAGTTATGGTGCTGATGGTAAAATTGGTGGTGAGGGAATAGATGCTGATATTGGCTTTAAAGGATCATTATCAAAAGATTAATAATGTGGATAAAAAAGGCTTCACATTACTAGAAATGCTTACAGTTCTTTTCATAATTGGATTAGCTGCATCATTAGCATTGCCAAATTTATCTTTGGTATTTGATAGAATTAAATTCTCCAATGAGAAAAAAAGTGCTTATAGAAGTATAAATCTTCTTTCCTACAAAGCTCTTTCACAAAATAAAGATTTTGTTTTATTTAACGATACTAAAGAAAGTTTAAACAACCAAGAATTGGGGCTCTATAATTCAGCAATACTTTCAAAAGTATCAGTTGAACTCCCTAAAGGATGGAGCCTTAGTGTTGAAAAACCTATCTTTTACAAATCATCTGGTTTTTGTTCTGGTGGAAGTATTTTACTGTCTGTTGGAAAGTATAGCTATCCATTGAAACTAGATCCCCCATATTGCCAGATACAGAAATGATTAACTTATCGATAAAAATGAATAAAGGTTTTACTTTAATTGAAGCTTTGGTTGCAATAGCCATTCTTGGAGCCACGTTACTACCTATCATGGCCTTGATGAGCCAGAGCATAAACCAAATACATAATATTGCTGAGTCTAATGCAAAATCAGCCGCAAAAGACTCGGCATTAGCAATAATAGAACCAATTAACCCAATGAAAAACCCATCTGGAGAAATAGAAATGGTTGGTTTTAATATGGTTTGGTCGAGCGAACTAATTGTACCTCCTAATAATACAGCTCAAATTGGAGCTGGATTGGCAGGGTACAGAGTAGCATTCTATATTGTTAATATTGAAATTTTAAAAAATAATGAACCTTGGTTTTCCTTTCAAGTAAGAAAAGTAGGGCATAGCCGTATTCAAAATACAATAAATCCTTTTAGCGATACTGTAAGATGACTAAGATAGTATCATTTAAAAAGACAAGAGGTTTCACCCTACTTGAAGTCATAGTAACTCTTGTCATTGCAAGCTTAATTTCAGTGATTCTAATGCAATCCATGTCAACTATGCTTAATATGCGTCATAAATTTAGCAAAGGACTAATTGATTTAGAAAAAGTTAGTATTCAAAAAAGTATCATCACAACGCCTATTTCAGGAATTTTTCCTGACTATAATGATGGGGATAACCGATTTAAGGGGAGCTCAAGTAGCATTAGAGGTTTAACTCTTTACCCTCTTCAAGGAACAACAGGCGCCCCTACGGCATTTGGCATTGATATAATTTATGATTCCACGTTGGGTCGGTCAACTTTAATATACAAAGAACATGGTTTCGAAACACTAGAAATTGCTCGCTGGAATGGAAACGAAGGATCATTTGAATACCTGGGAATAAATGGTAGATGGTCAAAAAGATGGCCTATTGGAAATGATCCAAATACTCAAACACCTCGTTCGGTCAAATTAAATTCAGGCGCTATTGAATCATCATATGTTATCAGAATTGTAACCACATCCGATCGATCTGGTAGATTACAAGATTCCCCATTTAGACTTGATACTAAAAAATGAAAAAAAATAACCAATTAGACATTAATCGAATTCAAAATGCTCAAGCTCATTTTAATCATGGTATGCTTTATCTAAAAGAGACTAACTATAAAAATGCTGAAAGTGAGTTTAGAAAAGGCCTTTCTATTGATCCACTTTCTATTGCATTAACAATAAACCTTGGACTCTCTTTAGCAAAACAGAATAAATATTTGCAAGCGGAAAAGGTCTATAACAAAGCTCTCAAGTTAAAGCCAGATTCTTTGGAAGCTTTAATTAATTTAGCTGATATATATAAATATTCTAAACCTAAGATAGCTAGAAATTACTTGGAAAAAGCTCTTAAGATACAACCTAATAATAAGAATGCTCTGGACATGTGTGGTTTCACTTGGTTTATGGAAAAAAAATATGATCAGGCATTGAAATATTATGAAGCAGCTACTCAGATAGATTCAAATTTCCAAAGAGCATTGTTTCATAAAACTGCTGTTTTTTTTATGACTGGGGAATTTGATATTGCTTGGAAAAATTATATTACAAGATATGGCGTCTCAGGGAATATAGGAAGTCCAGTTGGAGATAAATTACCTTTTTTTGATGGAAAGATTAGTAATTCTTCTAGGCTTTTAATTTGGACAGACCAAGGGCTAGGAGATGAGATACTTCAGTTGGGTATTATAAAAGAATTTATAGAAAAGTTCCCTTTAAATATCTCCATTATTGCAAATGATAGGCTTAAAGGTATTATTAAGCGATCCTTGCCAAGAGTTAATTTTTTTTCCTTAACCACTAATAATAAAAAAAATAAATATTTATTGTCAGATTTTTCTTATCAGGCGCCAGCAATCAGCTTGGCGGTTCACTTAAAAAGAAATTTAAATGAAAGTTATAAAGATGATAAATATCTTATCCCTTGTGAAGTAAGAACTAGAGAATTACGAAAAAAATACTTGAAGGTTAGTAATAATAAACCTTTGGTTGGTATATCTTGGAAAAGTTCTCACCCTGAGTTTGGAGAAAATAAATCAATTAAATTGAAAAGTTTTATGAATAAAATCATTGATTTAGATTGTTTTTTCATTAACCTTCAGTATGGTAATTATCTAAAAGAATTAAATAGTTTACCCTCAAAGTTTAAATCAAAATTATATACCGATACAACAATTGACCCACTAGGCCAAATAGACAATTTTGCAAGTCAAATTAACGCCCTGGACTATATTATTACAACAAGTAACACAACTGCACATCTTTCTGGGGCAATTGGGAAAGAAACAATAACATTGGTTCCCAAAATTGGTCCTGGCTGGCTCTGGTATTGGTTTGAAGAAAGATCATCAAGTCCTTGGTACCCACGACTGAAAGTACTCCGGCAGAGCCAAAATAAGAGCTGGGAAAATGCATTAAATGATACAAGTCTAGAATTATCAAATTTTCTAAAAAAAAAGGCAATGGTTACAAGTAATTAATTAGATTTTTACTCATATTTTATTATCATGCAGTAAATTACGTGAGTCTATTTTATGCATTTACTTGATAAAGAGATGAGAGGTTTTATCCTACCCTTAACCCTATGGGTAATCGCGGCAATGGGTTTAGTATCTGCTCTAATGTCTGAGTGGGTATCTGAAGCAACCGATAATGCATTGGTAATTAAAGAAAAGTCTGAAGCAAATTTAATTTTTTCTAATATTAGAAATGAGTTAGCGTTCATATTTGCACGTCGTCCTTATACATATAGAGGATTGCAAGTAGGAAACTTTATCAATGCACCAAAGGGTGGTTCCTTTAATGATATTTTAAATGCTGACTTTACATCCGATCAATTGATTAGGCTGGACGGTAGTAGTTATACTATGTCAAGTGATAATCAATATACAGTAAGAATTCATGATGGAAAGGGACTAGTTAATTTAAACACTGTTAATCTGAAGTTTCTAAAAAATATGCTGGATACCTTAGAGGTACCTGAAACAAATCATAATGCGTTAGCAGATGCTCTCTTAGACTACAGGGACGAAGATAACTTTAGAAGGCTCTCTGGTGCGGAAGAAAATACTTATATTGATTTAGGTCTTTACCCCCCCTCAAATAGTTTCTTAGTGACCCCTTTAGAAGCTCAACGAATTTTAGGTTGGACAAATTTAAGTCAACTTTGGGATAAACATTTTGAAAGGCCAATAATCACAACATGTAAATCATCTGGTTTTAATCCAAATACAGCCCCAAAAGAGGCTCTTTCGACATTTATTGATGGAGTTTCAGAAACTAATTCAAATATTCTCATAGCATTAAGGAAGGAAGTTCCATTAAGAAATACTAGAGATGTTGGAGACTCCATCGGAGTAATATTAAATGAGCAACCTTTCTTTTTCAGTTTCCTCCCGGGAAGATGTTTTATTGTAGATCTTATTAAGAATAATACAGGAGAGCATACACGTTTTTCACTAACCCTTTTACCAAGAAACGCGAGCCAACCATGGCAAATAGATTATGTTTATAAAATACCTAATGAAACTAAAAAACCATTTTTATCCGTTAATACAGAAGAAACTTTTCCCAGCCCCGAAGATATACATCGACGGGGAGGATAAAGTTAAAGTTAATCCTGGGTCTGAAGAAAATATAATTTGGGTCCCAAATCGGAAAAAACTAAAACACACCTGTATTACCTTACCTAATACCCTTAAAGGTAAAAAAAGGGAGGCTGCGCTTCGTCTAAAAATAATGGCATGGTCTCCTTTTAAAGAAACCCAATACTGCAACCAGTGGAAAGGGAACATGGCAAGCGTATTTGTATGGGACGCTAATCTCGTTGAAAAAGATATTAAAGAAAATAATGTAAATCCTAACTCATGCGAAATAATTCCCGGAGCATTTATAAGGAGACCTATGGTCTCAGGCATAAGATTAGTTGATTCTGGTTCTGGTAAAGAAGGACAGATTTGGGATAATGGTTTATTAAAAGTTTCTCGTTGGTGGAAAGAAGAACCTAACCAATTAGAGTGGACCTTGTTTGCAAGAAATTCTGGATTTATATCAGAAAACAATTCTTCTAAAGAAATTCAAAAAGATAATGCTGATTGGCTTGAAGTTCCTTGGTTAAGAGATAATTTGGGAATAGGAAATCTCAAATATCTTTTAAAAAATAAAATTATAACAACATCTTTAGCAACAATACTAGCTTTTCCATTATTATTTACTTTAACACAATATGTGACATATAAGGTCATGACGATTACTACTCAAAATGAATTATCTTTAATTAAAGAAGATACTCAAAATATTAGAATTCAAAGAAGAAATGCTATAAGTAATTTATCTTCCATAGAACAATTAATATCGTTGAATAATCACCCTCACCAAATAGAAATTTTATCAAGTATACACAGTCAAATAAGCCCTCTTGGTTTATCACTGATAACTTGGGATTATGCACCTGGAAAGCTTGAGTTCAGTTTTGAATCTAATGATAAAGTTAATTCTATTTCCCTGATAAAGGATCTAGAAAAAGATTATCTCTTTCATAATGTCAGCGCCAGCACAAGAGGAACAAGACAAATTTTAAAAATGAATATTAAAACGAAACAGGAGATCAATAGATGAATTTTTTGACGGATCCTATTTCAGAAATAAGAATATTGTATAACTCTAAAAAAACTGAATTTATCGAAGAAATAAAGAATAACCAAAGACTGCAGTTAATATCACTCAGTGGTATTATAATAATTTATTTTCTTATATTATCATCACTATTTAATACTACAAATAAGGCAATGAATGATCTTCAAAAAATACTTTTTGAAAGTTCCCAACTAAAGTCTCAAATAGGAAAACAAAACTGGTCAGAGAGAGAAGAACAGTCACAAAAAGTTCTAAATCAACTAAAAGGAAATTTATGGGCGGGAGAAACTCCCGGTCTTGCAGAGGCAGATTTTGAGGCTTGGATAAGAAGAAACTTAAAAAATAATGGGGTAGACGTAAGACGAGTACAGTTAACGAGGGCCCCTATTAATAATGACCTAATGCTCTCTGAAGAAGAAAGAGTCAGAGGAATTCAACATATTAGAGCAAAAGTCATCACACCGTTAAAAGAAAGCGGTTTAATTAAATTTCTTAACATTGTATCACAAAATAATTCTTGGGTTGTTGTTGAGAAATTAATAATTAGAGCAGGTAGAAATGACAGGATAGAAATGGAGCTTTCTACATTTTATTCACCAAAAGGTGGTTTTTTATGAACATATTACCTCAGGAATATTATTTAACTACTATTAGACAGATAAATAAATATAGGATCAATATCTGCATTCTTAGCTTTTCAATCTTTTTAGCTATATTTATTTCTTTTTTTGGCACAAATTCCTCACTCTTTAGTGAAATGGATAATCAAGATTGGTCCCTACCTATTACTCCTGAAATAAAACTAGTTTCTGAAATCAATACGATTCTCGCTTTACCCCTATTTGGAGGTAAACCTGAAGTCATTGAAGCTATTCAAGAGGATGATAAAAATAAAATAATTAATGGGAAATGGCAAATCATTGGAATAATTGAAGATGGCCAAGAAAAATTTGCATTAATCAATGATCTCTCAAATGATAAAATCATACCTATCTCAGTGGGAGATCTTTTCCCAAATGGTGAAATATTATTAGAAATTTCAAAAAATAGTATCTCAGTAAAAAATAAAGATGAAGTTCGCACCCTCTCTCTTTTTAATAAAAAATTATATAAGGAAAATAAGTGATGGGAAATATAATGTTACTATCCCAGATAAAGAAATTCAAAAATTACTTCATAATACTCTTATTAACATTACCTCTAATAAGTTGTTCGGGTATGCCAAGAACACCTATTACAGAACCTTTATTAATTAAGAAATTAATTGATGAAGAAAAGGAACGTGAGATGTTAGGAGTAAATGCAGGAAGAAATGAAATTTTATCTGAGCCTGGGCCTAGAACACCAAGTGGCAGAAGCCTAGGAGACCCTATTACAAGTTCAAAAGCTCCCCCATTAAGCGGTGAAAGTATTAGTATAAATTTTGAGGGAGTTAGGCTTCCAGCATTTATTAATACAGTTTTTGGAGAATTACTTGAAGTCACCTTTGAAATAGATAGTCAGGTCCTTCAAAAGGAACAATTAGTAACTCTAAGAACATCTGATGCATTAAAACCAGATGATTTTTACCAATTAGTTACTCAAGTTCTAACAAACTATGGAGTTAGTGTAGTTTATCAGAACAATGTTTATAGGGTTATCCAGAATACTCAAGCTCAAAGTGAAATACCTAGGATAGTAAGATCAAGAGCATTCAGTAGTGTTCCAGGTGATATGAGACCCGTATTTCTTTATGTTAAAATCGATAACGTCCGTGTGAAGTCAATGCAGGTATGGCTTGAGCAAGCATTAAAAGGAAGATTAAGAATTAATGGAGTACCTTATACAAACGCTCTTATGCTCTTAGGAACAGCCGAAGATATTGCCGCAGCTAGCGAAGTTATTGAGATACTTGATCAACCAAACTTTGCAGGAAACAGAAGTCTAAAAATATCACCCGCGTTTTGGACTGCAGATAAACTTACTCAACAATTAATTACTGTCCTTAAAGCAGAGGGTTATGCCGTTGAATCAAATAGTGAAAGTGATGCACCTATAAAACTCATACCAGTTCAGGCACTAAACCAGATTATTGTATTTGCCTCTAAAGAAGAAAACCTACAACATGTTATGGAGTGGGCTTCAGAATTAGATAGGCCTGGACAAACCATAAATGCGACGGGAGTATACTATCATCCAATCGAAAATACTAATGCCGAAGATATAGCATCAATAATAGGTCAGCTTTTAGGGGAAAATAGCGCACAAAATCAAGGAGAAAATGCAAATGACAATATCCAGACTAGTAAAGTAATAGTTGATACTGGGAGAAATGCAATAATTTTTCAAGGAACAGCCGAGGAATATGCGCAATTTCGTTCACTTGCAGAACAAATGGACCGAGCTCCTTATGAAGTCCTAATCGAAGCAACAGTTGCAGAAGTGACATTGGATAAGGGAGAATCTCTTGGTGTATTATTAAATTTTTCAGAAACTGATATGCCAATAGAGAATCAAATTTCTGTAAGTTCTGATGGGGGTATACTAGCAAATCTTATACAGGATAGAGGTGATTTTACTGCAGCGCTGAATGCAGCTGCTGATAAAAGTAAAGTTTCTATTCTCTCAAGCCCACGATTAGTAGCAGCTAGTGGAAAATCTGCAACAATGCAAGTTGGAACTCAAGTCCCAATAATTACCACACAACAAACTGCACCTGACGGGTCAACATTTGGTACAAGTAATATTCTTCAGCAAGTTCAATATAGATCAACTGGAATAGTTTTAAATATTCAACCGATTGTTAATTCAAGTAGAAGAGTTGAGTTAACAGTAAGTCAGGAAGTAAGTGATGCTCAAAACAATGATACATCTAATATACAAAGCCCCATTATCTTAACACGAGGAATAGAAACAACATTATCTGTAGATGATGGAGAAACTATACTACTAGCAGGACTAATTTCAGAGAACTTTAGTGAAGGTGATGTTGGCATACCATTCCTTAAGGATGTTCCGTTGATAGGAAATGCCTTTAAAACGCAGTCAAGAGCTCTCCAGAAGACTGAATTGATAGTATTACTAACACCTTATATTATCGATAGCCAAAGTACTGCCAGAGAAATACGTGATGCTTTTCGTTCAAAGTTAAATAATTTATCAGAATCCTTCGAAAAAATAGAATAAATTTTTTCACAGAAAATAGTTGGAGAAAAATAAATGTTAAGGAATATGTTTTTGATAATAACTGTTTTACTAGTTGCAAATTGTGCAGCAGTGAAGGACCCTGAAATGACGCGTAAATTTTGGTACCCTAATGCTGATGAATTAAGAAGCATTGATACTAAAATTGTTCAGAATCAGGCACTTAACGGAAATACTGAAGCTTCACTGATTCTTGGGATGCGAATGGCTAATGGAGATAGAATAGAAAGAAATCCAAATAAAGCCTTTTTACTTTTCCAAAGCCTCGCTAATGAAAATGATCCTAGAGCACAATATCTTCTTGGTGCATCTTATACCTCTGGAATGGGTACAAAGCAGAATGATCAAATTGCTATTAAGTGGTTTAAAAAATCTGCTTTAAATGGTTATGATAAAGGTCAATATTGGTATGCACATATGTTATCGAGAGGCCGCGGAGTTAAAACTCCTAACTGGGAAGAAGCTATAAAATGGTTTATGAAGGCTTCTCGGCAGGGGCATACTAATGCACAGTTAAGTCTTGGTGAAGCATATGAGCAATGTAGAGGAGGACTCGTTAGGAATTTTGATAAAGCAGCTAAATGGTATAGAATAGCAGACAGTTACACTGACAATATGCTTGCAAGGTATAATCTTAGAAGATTAATTGATCTAGGTCTTACAGACTGGAAAGATGGTGATGATGGGAAACCTCCAGAAAAAATTCTTGATATTAGCAAGGAAAGTTTTGTTCCTTGTCCAAAAGGTATAAAAGATCCTTTTTTAACTGATAATTTTAAAATTAAACCAATACTTGGCTAAAAAATAAAATGCAAATAGAACTAATCATTACATTAATTTTTCTTTTCATAGAAATAGGTATCATATTATATTTCTATCATAAGGCTAAACAGCCTCCTGACCCAGCAAAACCAAGAATGTTGAATTATGGACTGTTAATAATATTTTTTGCATTAATCTTCATCGCGACACTTGCTCATGTTGTAACACTGGTAACAGGAAATCAAGTTAAGCCAAGACGTAAAAGAGGGATGTAATCAGAAGTTAAAATAAAACAGTTTATGAATAATAAGAATATGGGTCTATGGATAACCTTAAGGATAAAATAAAAAAAGCATATGATCTCCATTCAAATGGACAGTTAATAGAAGCAGAGGCTATTTATCAAGATATACTTCATGTCGATAAAAAAAATACGGAAGTTAATTATCTTTTAGGTTTAGTCAAATTTGAACTTGGTAAGCTTAATGAAGCATATAAGCTTGTTAAGAAAGTCTCTGAAAATAATCCCCCAAGAGATGATTACTTTTATAACCTAGCTTTAATCTCAACTAAAATGGGGAAAAAAACAGAAGCCTTATCATTTTCTAAGAGGGCAATAAATCTATTCCCAAAAAACTCTTCAGCCTATACAATTTATGCAGAATGTCTTAAAGGTATGGGGAGGATTCAAGAAGCTATTAAAGCTTATGAAGAAGCTGAAAGAATAGAAAAAGTCTTTTCGGAAGATATAATTATAAATCAAGGCTTACTTCTAACTGAATTAGAAGAATATCTCAACGCAGGGTCTAAATTTAAAAAAGTATTGAAGATTAATCCTGATTCTATTGATGCAACCCTAGGAATAGCAAAAATACATTTATATAAAAAAAAATATACCAAAGCTATTACATTATTAGATAAATTATCTAATAAATATAAAAATAACAAAAAAATTGAAATACTTAGAGCTGAATCATATCTTCGAAATAATAAACTTAATAAAGCATTATCAATTAATAAAGAGATAATAAAGAAATACAAAAATGATTTATCAATCTTAAATAATATTGGTTATATCCTTAGAGGAATGGAGAATTATGATGAAGCTAAAAAATATTTTAAAAAAATAATTAGCGTAGACCCCGAACATATAAATGCAAATGTTAATCTAGGGCTTGTCTTGCTTGCTGAAAAATCTTTTAAAAAGGGGTGGAAACATTATGAATTTAGGAATTACCAAGAAAGTATAAAAAAAAATAGACCCAAGACTAATTCTAAATTATGGGACAATGAAATATTAAATAATAAAAAGGTTTTAGCGTGGACAGAACAAGGATTAGGAGACGAGATACTTCAAGCAGGCCTTATAAATGATCTTAATAATTATGTTAGTAAATTAACTCTTTTATGTTCTGAAAGGCTTTTAACAATTTTTAAAAGATCATTTCCAAATGTAGATATTCTAAGTAAAGACAATCCTGATCTTTCATCAAGAAATTTTCAGAATTACATATCCTGCCCTATACTTGATACATCTAAATTCCTAAGAACCAATGATTCAGAATTTTTAAATAATAATCAATATTTAATCCCTGATAATAATAAAGTAGAAACTCTAAAACAAAAATACTTGAATTTGGTTTCTAATAACCATGGAGACCCCATCATTATTGGTCTATCCTGGAGAAGTGAAAATAAGCAATATGGCGAACAAAATACGATTAAATTGTTAAATTGGAAACCATTCTTTGAGATTATTAAAAATTCGAAAAGGAAAATAGTTATATTAAGTACCCAATATAATACCCAGGAGGAAGAGTTAAGAGATGTATATAACTATTTCGGGATTAAGATACATATTGATAAAGAAATACAATATTCTAAAGATCTAGATGGCCCAATTTCACAAATTGCTTCTTGTGATTTTCTTATTTCAACCAGCACAACAACTGCACAAATTGCAGGTGCCCTGGGGAAAAGAATATGGCATTTACCATCAAATGGAATTTCCTGTGGCTGGTACTGGCTAAACAAGGGGGAAAGAACACCTTGGTATCCTAAAATGATACAAATTAGGAGAAAAGGTAATGATACTAATGCTCAATTAAGAGAATTATCGATAAAATTCTCAAAATATATTTAAAAGCATAAAAGTAACTACTTAGAGTATTCCTCAATAAGACGTTTATACTCTGGATTATCTGGGTCTAACTCTGATGCTTTATTCATTAAAGCAATTGCTTCTTGCTTGTTTCCACCTTCAGCATTAATTACACTCAATCCATAATGAATTTGGGGAATAGAATTGTCCTTCTCCAAAGCCTGCTCTAGATATTCTCTTGCTGTTTCATGCTGACCTGTAAATATTGCACACAATCCAGCACAAATAACATGCTTGATGTTATCGGGTTCAATAACGTTTGCCCTTTGGTAAGCAGCAAGTGCCTCATGAAAATTTTTAATTTTCTGATATGTATCACCCAGAGTAGCAAAAATCTCAGAACTCGTAGGATCTAGCTCAGACGCTTTCTTTAGGGAAATAACACCTTTCTCAACTTCACCCTTATGCAAAAAAGCATTGCCAAGAACAAGATGAAATTCAGAGTTTTGGTCATCTAAATCAATAGCAGCTTCTAAATAATTAATACCATCATCAAATTTACTTTTCTGACAAGATAGAACTCCTAATAGCTTCAAAGCCTCTGCATTTTTAGTCTCTTCTACTATAATTTCAAGATAAATTTCTTCAGCTTTATCTAGCTGTCCCTCTTGATGATATTTTAACGCGATGTCTAACTTTTCACTCATATTTGCACTTCCTATTTCAAAGGATAAAGTTTTTTATATATCTATAATAGATTATACAGTAAAATAATAAATAATGCTTAATTACTTTATAAATTATTTATCATAACTAAGTATAAAATCATTCATACAATAATCAATTAGAATAATTCTATATTATTAACATGGCCAATAAAAAAGAAAATAAAGAAGATATTTATCTTAGAGAAGGAATCCATTTTTTATCTATAGGTCTTACAAGTAAAGCTAAAGAAGCTTTTAATAACGCACTTATACATAATCCAAAATTTTCCCCTGCAATGCATAACTTGGGCCTAATTAGCCTAAGAAGTAATAACTTAGAGAGAGCGAGAAAGTTACTTGAGGATTCTGCAAAAATAAATCCTTCTGTTGAAACATACTCGATCCTTGGTGAGTGTTATGAGAAAATGGGAGATTATGAAAATACTTTAGTCTGTTATAAAATTATTCTCAAAAACTTTCCCAATAAAATTCCAATTATAACCAAAAGTGCAATGCTTCTCGAAAGGTTAGGCAAGTATGAGGAAGCTATAAAGCTATATAAGGAAATAATTCAGAAGGAACCACAAAATACTGATATATCTATTAAATTAGCTTGGCTATTGTGGAAAAAAAATCCTGACGCGGCAATAGAGCTACTTGAAAATGACTTAGATTTAGGTAAGAAAAATATATTAGAAAGAATAAAAATATTAAGTGTATTAATACTCTTCAAAGAATGGTCATTCAGAATTATAAATAATCAACTACCGTATCATGCATCATCCATTAACGATACATTCTTTAAAAATTCAGATGATATATTATCAAGACTTGATACTGAATCTTCTCATTTATTAACAGAATATAAAGATCACCCTCAAGGATATATGATTAAAGGTATTATTAACTTTGTAAAAAATGATACAAAGAATGCACAATATTATTTTGATAAGGTATCTAAACATTCCAACAACAAAATGGCTAGAGCTATAAGGTTTGACGATAAATTTTTTTCAGATTTAAATGATTTTCAAACTATAGAACTAACTAAGAACCTTCCCGCTGTAATAGAGGTTAAAGAACGAGAAATTTTTGATGAAGATATTTTGTATCTTTCGTGTAATTCTGATTATTTTAACTACTTCACAAAACCACTTCTCCTCTCAATAAACAAGTTTTCTGAAAAAACTAATATTCATATTCATATTATGGACTCTAAACCAAGTCATACAGAATATGTTCTAAAATTTTGTACTTTTTTAAAGAATATAAACTATTCCATTAGTGTTGAGAGACCTCAATTGCCGCCAAATGACATTAACTACTCAAGATCATACTTTCATGCTATTCGTTTCATTAGGCTTTATCAACATCTTTTAAAATTTAAAAAAAGGTTATGGTTAATGGATGTCGATGCACTTTTTAATCAATCTCCAAAAGCCTTATTTAATGAATTTAAAAATAAGGATATTTCTCTAAGAATTAGACCTGCCAGACTTGAACCATGGAATCAATTTAACGCATGTTTATTTGGCGTAAGTTATACAGAAAAAGCAACTAACTATCTTCATAAAATAGCAGCATATATTGCATATTTTTATCAAAATTCAGAGCTTCCATGGGGAATTGATCAATTAGCAATGTATGCATCATATAATAATATCAATAAAAAAGATAAACCTTCTATAGGTTTTATGGACGATATAATTCTTGATTATGAATATAATAAAAATAGTATTTTATGGTGTAGCTCAGGTGTAATAAAATTTGCAGCTCTAAATAAGAAAAGGATTAAAAATAACGAAGAAGTTACACCATATGAATTAAGATTCGAGTATTATAATGGTGAGGCTGAAATGCTTGACGAACAGCTAAAATCAGGTTAACAAAATATTCGAGTGGAGATTTGGTACCAGATTGCGACCACATAAAAAAACGCTAAAAGGTGAATAAAAACCTCACCCTAGCGGATGAGGTTTTTTTATATAAAAGGAATGAATATGTCTAATAATAGTGACAGAACCAAATGGAGATCAGAAACCAAAGGAGTTCATGGTGGAACACTCCGAAGTCAATTTGATGAAACAAGTGAAGCAATATTTCTCAATTCTGGTTTTATTTATTCTTCCGCAGAAGAAGCAGAGTCAGCATTTGGAGATGAAATCAATAGATATCTTTATTCACGTTTTGGCAACCCTTCAATTTCAATGTTTGAAGAAAAGCTTAGAATCATTGAAGGTGCAGAAAGTTGTAAAGCAACAGGAAGCGGCATGTCTGCAGTTTTTGCAGCTTTAGCTAGTTATTTAAATGTTGGTGATAGATTAGTTGCGTCAAAGGCACTCTTTGGTTCGTGTTATATTATTTGCAAAGAAATTCTCCCAAAGTTTGGAATTGAAATTTCTTTTGTTGATGGGACTAATCTGGAAGAATGGGAAAAAGCCCTATCCAAACCCACCAAAGCTATCTTTCTAGAAACTCCTTCTAACCCAAGTTTGGAGATAATTGATATATCTAAAATAAGCCAATTAGCAAAGGTTTCTAATGCTAAAGTTTTTGTCGATAATGTCTTCTCAACACCTATATTACAGAAACCAATAGACTTAGGTGCAGATGTAGTAATCTATTCAGCAACTAAACATATTGATGGCCAAGGTAGATGCCTAGGAGGAGCAATACTTAGTTCAGAAGAATTTATAGAAGATATTGTTACACCTTTCATTAGACATACTGGACCATGTCTAAGTCCATTTAATGCTTGGGTGCTATTAAAAGGCTTAGAAACATTGAGTCTAAGAATTAAAGAACACTCACGTAATGCACTTGAAATAGCAAATTATCTACAAACAAAAAAGATAGTTTCTAAAACAATCTATCCATCTCTATCGTCGCACCCTCAAAATGATATAGCAATAAAACAAATGAATGCAGGTGGAGGAGTTGTTTCATTTGAAATAAATGGTAACAAAGAAAATGTATTTAAATTTCTTAATAAACTTCAAATAATTAGAATATCAAATAACTTAGGCGATGCTAAAAGTTTAATTTGCCATCCAAGTACCACCACACATCAAAGACTTAGTGATGATGAAAAATTTGAAGCCGGAATTACCCAAAATCTTATAAGGTTATCTGTAGGTTTAGAAAATATTAATGATTTAATTGATGATTTAGAATATGCGCTTGATTCATAAAAAATAGTTGTTATCTTTGAAATATTAAAATAATGTTCATTTTTTGATATGTATGAAAAAATTACAAAATTAGTTAAAGTTACAGTTGAGTCTTTTTATTTAGATGAACAATCCTCACCAGAAGACTCACATTATCTTTGGGCTTATCAAATAAATATTGAAAATTCCAGTAGTAGGACAATACAACTAATAAACAGACATTGGAAAATAACTGACCAAAATGGAAAACTAATTGAAGCAAAAGGGCCTGGAGTTGTCGGGAAGCAACCTGTATTAAAACCAGGAGAGTCATTTAATTACACAAGCGGAACGCCCCTCAATACACCATCAGGTATAATGGTTGGTACATATGAAATGGAGTCAGAAGAAGGAGATCGTTTTGAGGTTGAAATTCCCGCATTTTCTCTTGATAGCCCTTATGATCCTGCAATCCTAAATTAAAATTCGTTTAAAATTGTTATTATAAATTACAACTGAAAAATATTTTGCTAATACAGGGATAACCTATGAATTTTGAAAATGAAAATAAAGATAACTCTTCAGAAACTTTTGACGAACTGAGAGATAAACCATTAAAGCCCAGCTGGGATGAAGCAATAAATGCTGTAAAGACACTAATCAAGTGGGCAGGAGATAATCCTGATAGAGAGGGATTACTTGATACCCCTGACCGTGTACTCAGGTCTTACAAAGAGTTCTTTGCTGGATATGATATTAATCCAGAAAAAATACTTTCAACTACCTTTGAAGAAACTGAAGGTTATGATGAAATGGTTTTATTAAAAGATATTAGATTTGAGTCACATTGTGAACATCACATGGTCCCAATAATAGGAGTTGCACACGTTGCATATCTCCCAAATAAAAAGGTTGTTGGTATATCAAAAATTGCTCGCGTAGTTGATGTATATTCAAAAAGATTACAAATACAGGAAAAAATGACTTCTCAGATAGCAAATATAATTGATAGAGTTCTCCAGCCTAAAGGCGTTGCTGTGGTAATAGAGGGAGATCATGAATGTATGGGAACAAGGGGTGCATATAAACCTGAAGCATCAATGATAACTAGTACAATGCTTGGAGCATTTAGGTCAGATGCATCAACAAGAAGAGAATTCTTATCTTTAATCAGGAAAGAATAAATAATATTCTAAATAATTGAGTATCTCTTTTGAATAAGATTTTAGAAATAATTTAATTTATTGAATATTAGAAAAAAGAATAGCAGTATCTTATTTTATAAATAAGGATTGAGATGGATATAGATTATCGTCCTATATTTCTAGTATTAGGTTTCATGCTCATAATACTTGGTATTGGTATGATTTTACCCATTTTAATTGACCTATTCTTCGGTAATTCTGACTGGATAGCATTCGTCATATCTTCTTTGATTACGTGTTTCTTTGGGATTGCTATAGTTATTTCAACTAATACTAAAATTAAAAATCTGAATATTAGACAAGCCTTTTTAATAACTGTAATTTCTTGGGTAATTCTTCCTCTCTTTTCTTCAATGCCATTTATGCTATCTAAACTTAGCTTGGGCTTTACAGATGCCTTCTTTGAATCAATGTCTGGAATAACAACAACAGGGGCAACAGTAATACTAGATCTGAATAATACTAATCCAGGTATTTTAATCTGGAGATCAATTCTACAATGGTTAGGCGGGCTAGGTATAATTATTATGGCATTTACAATCCTTCCAGTACTTAAGGTTGGTGGAATGCAGATGTTTAGGATTGAAGGCTTTGAAACACAAGAAAAGTTGATACCAAGAGCTACTGAAGTTGCTAAAAATCTTTTTTTTATATTTTCTGCTTTAACTATCTTATGGATATTTCTATATTTTATTTCGGGAATGGGATTATTAGATGCAACAATTCATGCAATGACTACCATTGCTACGGGTGGATACTCATCTTATAATTCTTCAATAGGGTACTTTGAAAGTTTTTCAATTGACTTAATTGCTATTTTAGGGATGTTAGTTGGAAGTATCCCATTTCTCCTTTACATTCAGTGCTTTAGAGGTAAGCCTTTAATTTTATTTAGGGATAGCCAGGTTCAATTATTTTTATCTATTGTTGTTTTTTTTGTTTTGTTAATAACTATTTATCTTTATTGGACAGAAACATATACTTTACTAAACTCGCTAAGATACTCAGCATTTAATGTGATTTCTGTTATTACTGGCACTGGCTATGCTACTACAAATTTTAGTAACTGGGGTAATTTTGTATTAATAGTGTTATTTTTTCTAATGTTTGTTGGCGGATGTGCTGGATCGACTACATGTGGTATTAAAATATTTCGATTTCAAGTTTTATTTGAAATTTCCAGAGCGCAACTTAAACAATTACTTCAACCACATGCAATTTATACACCACATTTTAAAAATAAATCACTTGATGAAGAAATTGCATCATCTGTTATGGGCTTTTTTTATTTATATTTATTAACAGTTTGTATACTTGCAATACTCCTTGCATTATTAGGTTTAGATTTCTTAACAGCGTTATCTGGAGCTGCAAGTGCAGTGTCAAATGTCGGACCAGGACTTGGTTCTATTATAGGACCATCTGGGAATTATAATTCGGTTCCTGATTTAGGAAAGTGGTTACTTTCTTTAGGGATGCTTCTTGGGAGGCTAGAACTTTTTACTGTCTTTGTACTTATACTACCTCGCTTTTGGAATGATTAGAGATAGAAAGCATTGATTAAGAGAGTAAATTAGTCCTGTAATATCCATGATAAAATCGCTTTTTGAACATGAAGCCTATTTTCTGCTTCATCCCAAACAACTGACTGAGGACCATCAATTACATCCTCTTCAACCTCTTGCCCCCTGTGAGCAGGTAAGCAATGCATAAAAATTGCATCTTTAGAGGCATAACTCATTAATTTTTTATTTACTGTATAGGGTGTTAAAGCTTTAATACGTTCTCCTTCAGTATTATGCATAGATACCCAGGTATCAGTAATAATACAATCAGCGTCCTCAACAGCTTGATGTGGGTCTGTAGTTAATTTTATTCTCCCACCATGCTTATTTCCCCATTCAAGAATAGCCTTATCAGGACCTAGTTCAGGAGGGCATGCAAGGCGTAAAATAAAATCAAATTGAACTGCACCTTGGATAAGTGTATTTGCTACATTATTTCCATCTCCAGTCCATGCTATAATTTTATCTTTAATACTGCCTCTATGTTCCTCAAAAGTCATAATATCTGCCATAATCTGACATGGGTGTGTTGAATTAGTAAGACCATTGATAACTGGAACAGTAGAATAGGACACTAGCTCGTCTAATTTATTGGAGTCGTCAGTTCTTACCATCAAAGCATCAACGTATCTTGATAAAACTCTTGCCGTATCTGCGTATGTCTCTCCCCTCCCAGACTGAATATTTTCATTTAAAAGGGTAACAACATCCCCACCAAGCTGCCTCATCCCAACTTCAAAAGAGACTCTTGTTCTTGTAGAAGGTTTCTCAAAAATCATTGCAAGTGTTTTATTCCTTAGTAAATTAGAATCTTTTTCAGACCTCGAGGATTTTAATTTCTTTCCTAATTCAATGATCTTCCTTAAAGTTTTCTTATCAACTTTATGCAAGTCTATAAAGTTTTTATTTTCTAACATTTTCAGTCTCTATACTATCTGCTACATGCTCAATTATACTTAACGCAATATCTATTTCTTCATTTGAAATATTTAAAGGTGGTAATAATCTTATAACATTATCCCCTGCAACAACAGTTAGAAGGCCATTCTCAACAAGCCTATCTACTACCAGTGAATTAGGAACCCTGCACTTAATTCCAAGAATTAAACCCTGCCCTTTTAATTTAAGAAATACACTTTGGTATTTAACTATAATCTTCTGTAAGCCATCCATAAGTTTTACAGAAGATTCGTTTACCTTGGTCAAGAATCCCTTAGATAAGATAATATCCAATAATGCATTAGCGGCTGTCATTGCTAGAGGATTCCCGCCAAATGTTGAGCCATGTGTACCAGGTGTCATATATTGACTAACTTTTTTTGTTGCCAAACATGCACCAATTGGAAAACCACCCCCAAGACCTTTAGCGAGACACATTATGTCAGGTAAGACATCATATTTTTCATGAGCAAATAGGCTTCCCGATCTACCCATACCACACTGAACTTCATCAAAGATTAAAACTAAGTCCCTTTGGTTACATATTTCCTTAATATCTTTTAGATATGTATCGTCAGCCTGGTTTATTCCACCTTCCCCTTGAATTGGTTCTATGAGAATCCCAATTGTTTCCTCATCTATATTTTCTATGATCTGAGAAATATTTCCAAATTCTACCCTTTTAAAACCACCTACTGCTGGATAAAAACCTTCTAAATGTTTTTCCTGACCACCAGCAGAGATTGTAGCTAATGTCCTTCCATGAAAGGCATTTGTTGTAACTATTATCTTATATTTTTTTTTATTTGGATTACGGGTTTGACTATATTTCCTTGCGACTTTTATAGCTGCCTCAACTGACTCTGCTCCAGAATTACAGAAAAAGACTGAGTCTGCAAACGATGAGGCTACAAGTCTACTTGCCAAAAGCTCTTGACTCTCAATTCTATATAAATTTGAGCAATGCCATAACTTCTTTATCTGAGACTGCAAAGATTCCACTAAGTGAGGATGGCAATGTCCTAAAGCATTTACTGCAATACCACTATTAAAATCCAGTATTTTCTTTCCATCTTTAGTAACTAACCAAGAACCGTGACCAGATTCAAAAATAAGGTCTGTTCTAGAGTATGTGTTCATTATATTTTCTAATGACATATCACACCAAAAATTCTAATTTTTAAGTTTGTACCCTGTCCTAACAAAAATATAGCTGATTAACATTAATATTAAGGACGTTAAGCCAGTAACAAAAATTCCAATATTTATACTTATTGTTTCATGACCAAGAAAGCCATACCTAAAACCATCTATAACATAAAAGAATGGATTATAGTTACAGATAAAACGTAAAGCCTCTGGCAGTCTATCAACTGTATAGAATGTGCCAGATAGAAAAGTAAGAGGTGTAATTACAAAGTTAGTAACTGCAGCCATATGATCAAACTTATCTGCCCATATTGCCCCTATAATTCCTGCAAAAGCCATAAACATACTTCCTGTGAAGGCGAAATATAAAATCAGCCAAAAATTATAAAAATGAATATCTGCAAATAGTGACATTATAAGCCCTGAAACAAACCCTACTGCCAATCCCCTTGATATCGCACCTAGGGACCAGGCAAATAATAACTCTATAGGCCCTAGCGGAGGCATGAGAACATCCACTATATTACCCTGAACTTTTGCTATCAAAATAGATGAAGATGTATTTGCAAAAGCATTTTGTATTATGGTCATCATTATTAAGCCCGGAACTAAAAAATCACTAAAAGGGACTCCTCCGACAGCTGGTCTATCAAATGCATATGAAAAAACTATTAGAAATAATATAACTGTAATTGAGGGAGCTAAAACAGTTTGTGTCCAGATTTTTGTAAATCTCCTAACTTCTTTTAAATATAATTCAAACATGCCTCGATAATTTATTTTTCCAACACTTCTTGGAAAAGGTATTTGAAATACTCGGGAAGAAGTAACTTTTTTCATAAGATCCACCAATATAAAATTATTAATTTTTTCACACTTTAGTCATTAAGAAAATTTGATACAATTTCTGTCCATTCCCCAGGATTATCGTAAACAAACTGAAAACTACCACCTGAAAACTCAAAAAAATTAAAGTCAGGCCTAATCTTAGATAAGTTATGATCCTGAGGATTTAACATATCACCCGTATTAGTAATTAATAATGTTGGACACTTGATGCCATCAACTGCCCTCCAAATATCATGATTATATACTGCATTATGACCATACCATTCTTTTTCACCTGCTATATAGTAGCTTAAAATTGAGTTATGTGTTGCCTTCAGAGAGGTTTTTGAATTTCCAGCATTGTGAAACTTCTTCCAAACTTTAGTAAAGTGTTTGCCATCTTCCTCAATTCCTTGAAACTTATGATTTGGTTCTGATTTTTTAGCCATTTCCTCCTCAGAATAATAAGGAACTCCATGAAGTATCAATTTTAGAACTAAATCTGGAAAACTATATGCAGCCTCAGCTGCAACTGATGCACCTGTATGATGACCGCCAATATTAGCCTTGCTGAAACCAAAGTGATCTAATAAATTTTCATAAATAGAAGCATAATTTTTCATTGATGGAGGTTTATTGGGCCCACAACTCATTCCATAACCGGGTATATCAACTGCAATTGCTTTAATACCCTTCGAGGCAAAGAAAGGAAGGCAAGGTTCAAACTGAAAAGATGACTGAACCATTTGGTGAAAAAGAAATAAAGGCTCTCCATCATTCCTTGTATCAGTTTTATAATGTATCTGCCCAAAGGGGCCATCTAGGTAACCTTTGAATATTGTCATTTTAATTCTTTCAAAATATTTTCGTATATTGATTTAGACCAGCTTACAGGATCATCAAAAATAATATGAAAAGTACCTCCGTCTATTTCAAAATAAAAAAAGTCGGGTCTAATCTTTTTTAATTGTTCAAGTTTTAAATGAAGTGGGTCTCCAGTATTTGAAACGATAGAAGTTGGTACATTTAATTCCTTATAATCTTTTTCAATGTTGTATTTAAAGGCAGCATGGTGACCATGCCACTCATTTAGACCAGAAATAAAGAACTGCATTACCGAGTTATGTATAGCCTCATTAGAAACACCTTCACCTACTACATTTTTGGCATAACTCCACCGCTCTGTGAAATGGGAACCATCATCTCTTGGAGATTGATCAAAGTGTGGTCTTTCTAATCTTCCTTTAACTTCATCTTTCGTAAAAATTGGGACACCATGAAGGATAAGATGTTTTATTTTTTTTGGATAAAGGAAGGCAAATTTTGTAGCAATTGACGCTCCAGTATGGTGAGCAAGTATAATTGGGTCAATTACTTTAATTTTATCTAAAACTGTATTAAGTGATTCTGCATACAAATCAACTGAGGGATTTTCTGTATTAGTATCAGACATCCCATAACCTGGTGTGTCAATGGCAATACACCTAAAGCCATAATCAGCAAAAAAAGGCATAGATTTTTGGAATTGTACAGATGACCAAGCCGTTTGGTGAAGAAGTATCAAAGGGCATCCCCCCCCCATCTCCCTTATGTGGACCTGTCCCATTGGTCCATCAACGTACATTTTTTTTACCATTTAACCTCTCTATCAAAAAAAAACCTATTAATGAAAAAATAGTATAAAATTACATTTATACTTACAACAATCAAACCAGAGAAAACTATATCACTTAGAAAATGAGCTCCCTCCATTATACGGAAAAGTCCCATTGAAACACCAAAAAATATACCAATAATAAAAATATATTTACGATATAGCTCAGAAAATATGAATGCATACGCAGTCAACCAAAATGCGATGGCAGCATGACCAGAAACAAAAGAACAATTCCTTAAACATTGATCAGAAAATACTAATGCAGATGAAAAAATAGCTTCGCCACCGAATTCAATGACTTCTTTTGGACGGGCTCTTCCTGAAAAAGTTTTTAAAAAACTCTCTACTATTAAACCAGGTCCGATTAATAATGATATTAATAAATAATAGACCTTATTAAGTGTAACATTAAAAAAAACTTTTTTAAGAATGTGACCTATCAGACCAGTAAGTGATACACACAAAAGAGAAATAATGATAAGAGGAGGAAATAATTTCCTAAAAAATATCATTATTTTCGTTCTTTTTTCCCATGATAATGTATCACTATCAAAGAAAAAACTACTGATATATAAATCTAGGTTTGGATAAAACACCAGCAATATAGAGAGAAAAAATATTGTAACAAGAACTATAAAATTAATCTTAACCATCTTCATAATGAAATAGATATGACAAACCTAACAAAGTTGCAAATAGAGTAGGTGACCAAGCTGATAGGAATACAGGCAAAATAGATGACATCCCGAGAGCGAATGTTAGCTGCGCAAAAAAGTATAACATAAAACCAGTTCCAAGTCCTGCGATAATCCTTTGTGTCCACTCAGCCAGCCTAATATTGTTAGCAAGAAAAAAAATAGATGCTAAAAGTATCATAGAGCAAAAAAAGAAGGGCGAAGCTAATTGAGATTGTAAATACAACCTATGCCTTAATGATGAAAACCCAGATGCCTCAAAAAAATCAATATATTTTGGTAATTGCCAGAATGATAGTGTTTCTGGTGGTGAAAAGCTATCTTTAACATAATTCAAAGTAATGGAGGTTGGAATAAAAAACTCATTATGAAATTTGGGTTTTTTTCCTACACTGCTCTCCCAAACTCTCTCTAACCTAACATAACTGTCTAAAAGATGACCTTCTTCAGCTTCATAACGTTTTACAAATTTATCAAAACCCCCAACTTCAAATACACTAATCCCACTCAAAAACAACAAGCCATCTTCTTTTTTAACATAATGAGAATGAATAATTATGTCCTTGCCTTGATGTGATTCCTTTAACCATAGACCTCCCTTACCAAAATTAAGTAAATTTGGCTTTTTATTAAAAATCTTTTCTTCAGTATTCTCATAAATTTTATAGAATGAAGCAGAAAAGTGGCTAATAACCATAAGATTAAAAAAACCAAAAAATATCACAACACCCATTACAGGTAAAAGAAATTGCCAAACTGAAACACCAGCAGACCTTATTACAACTAATTCCGAATTCCTAGAGAACTTGAATAACGTAAACATCATTCCTATCAATATTGCAAATGGCAATACTTCTTGGATAGTTTTTGGCAATTTAAGTAGGGATAGAAAGAATAAAAAGCCTAAATTTGGATCCTGAATATCCGAAGAACGCCTCAACAATTCTAACATATCAAATATTATAATTAGAATCGAAATTCCGAATAATACAGCCAAAAAAGACAAAATAAACTTCCAAGCTATATAAATAGAGAGAGTCAGAGATATTCTGGTCAAAAAACTAATCCTACTTTTATTTGCTCCAAAGGTAGATTAAAATAATAACTACAAATTTAGCTTATAAATATATCCTAAAAAAGGCTCTATAAAAATGATAAAAATCAATAAGGTATACACAGGTGCTGGTGATAAGGGTAAGACTAGATTAGGAGACGGTTCTCTAACGGAAAAACATTCGATGAGAGTCGATGCATATGGGAATATTGATGAAGCAAACTCAGCAATTGGTATAGTAATTTCTGGATTAAAAACTAGTTCCAAAGATGAAGATATAGCTCTATTTTTAACAAAGATACAATCAGACCTGTTCGATCTTGGGGCAGACCTTTGTAAACCAATCTCCGAGGGAAATACAGTTAGTAAGAGAATTAGCATTACTGAACAACAAGTAAAAAACCTTGAAAATAAAATTGATGAATATAATACTAACTTAGAAGAGCTTAATAGTTTCGTATTACCTGGAGGCAACCTTTTAGCAGCTCAATCTCATCTTGCCAGAACAATTATTAGAAGGGCAGAGCGTTCAATTACAAAATTATCAGAAGATGAGCTGATAAACCCTTATATTATTAAATATATTAATAGGTTATCTGACCTCCTTTTTGTTATTGCAAGAATACTTAATAATTCGGGGAAAAATGATATACTTTGGGAACCAAGAAAAACATAATCAAATCAGGAAAGTTAGAATAATTATTTATTTGATTTTCCAAGTTGACTCTATAATCACAGATGATTAGTTATTGTTTTTAAAACAATTTTGGAAAGATAAATGAAAGCCCTTGTATCGGTCAAACGTGTTGTAGATTACAATGTTAAAATAAGAGTTAAATCAGATAATTCAGGCGTTGAATTAGCAAATGTCAAAATGTCTATGAATCCGTTTGATGAAATTGCTGTTGAAGAAGCTGTAAGACTTAAAGAAGCTGGCATTGTCAGTGATATTATTGCAGTTAGTATGGGAGTATCTCAATGTCAAGAAACAATAAGGACTGCTTTAGCAATTGGTGCTGATAGAGGAATATTGGTTGAAACAGATATAGAACTTCAGCCTCTGGCAGTTGCAAAAATACTTAGTTCAATTGTTCAAAGTGAAGAACCTGATATTGTAATCTTGGGCAAACAAGCAATAGATGATGACTCTAACCAAACTGGACAGATTTTAGCTTCTCTTCTTGACTGGCAACAAGGTACTTTCGTTTCAGAAATGGCAATTAATGATAGGAAAGTCTCCATAACAAGAGAGATAGATGGTGGTCTCGAAAAACTAGAATTAGATTTGCCATGTGTTGTAACAACTGACTTAAGATTAAATGAACCTAGATATGCATCCTTACCAAACATTATGAAGGCAAAAAAGAAACCAATTTCAGTGATTAAGCCAGAAGATTTAGGTGTGGATATTGAACCTCGTTTGGAAATATTAAGAGTTGAGGAACCATCAACTAGACAAGCCGGAATAAAGGTTGCAGACACTGAAGAATTAATTGACAAACTCCGCAATGAAGCAAAGGTAATATCATGACCTGTCTTGTAATAGCTGAACACAATAATAATGAAGTATTACCTTCGACACTAACAACTGTAAATGCGGCAAAAAAGGTTTGTGACAATCCTCATATTCTCATAGTTGGGTCCAATTGCTCTAAAGCAGCAGAGCATGCTTCTAAAATAAAGGGGGTTGAAGAAATAATTGTTTGCGATGATGATATATATGAAAATTTTCTTGCTGAAACAGTATCATCATTGGTGTTATCAATAGCTGAAAAGTATTTACATATATTTTCACCCGCAACTACATTTGGTAAAAATATAATGCCACGACTTTCTGCTAAATTAGACGTGGCACAAATTTCTGATATTTCAGCTATTATAGACGGTAATACTTTTGTTCGACCCATATATGCAGGCAACGCACTTGCTACCGTTAGAAGCAATGATAAAATTAAACTAGTGACTGTAAGAGGCTCCTCCTTTGATAAGGAAGAATTGAAAGAAGGCGGGTGCAAAATTTCAGATATTAGCTTATCTCAAAACACTTCCTCTCCAAAATTTATTGGACATGAGTTATCTAAATCAGAACGGCCTGAACTAACGTCTGCTAAGATTATTGTATCAGGAGGAAGGGGGGTTGGAAGCTCAAAGGACTTTGAAATACTTGAGAAACTTGCAGATAAATTAGGTGCTGCTGTGGGGGCATCACGTGCAGCTGTTGATGCTGGTTATGTCCCTAATGATTATCAAGTTGGTCAAACTGGTAAAATTGTAGCCCCTGAATTATATATTGCCGTTGGTATTTCAGGAGCAATTCAACACCTTGCAGGAATGAAAGATAGTAAAATAATTGTTGCCATTAATAAGGATGAAGATGCACCTATCTTTCAAATCTCAGATTATGGATTAGTTGGAGACTTATTTGAAGTCGTACCAAAATTATCAGAAACTTTATAGTAATTTCAATCAGATATAAAATGACAAATGATATAAACATAGAAACAGTTGGGATAATAGGTGCAGGCCAGATGGGTAATGGTATTGCTCAAAATTGTGCAGTAAGTGGTTATAAAGTTATCATTTTTGATATAGATCCTATACAATTAAATAAAGCAACCAATACCATCGAAAAGAACTTGGAAAAACAATTAACGAGAAAAAAAATATCTGAGGAAGATTATAAAAATTCCATAGAAAAAATTAAAACCACTCAATCAATTCAGAAGTTGAACGAATCACAGCTAATAATTGAAGCTGCCACAGAAGATGAAAATACCAAAAAAAAGATCTTTTCAGAGTTATGCCCCCATCTTGATAAAAATACAATTCTTTGTACAAACACATCTTCAATTTCTATAACACGCCTAGCCTCACAAACAGATAGGCCTAATCAATTTATGGGCCTTCATTTTATGAATCCTGTTCCATTAATGAAACTAGTTGAATTAATTAAAGGGATTACAACAGATGAAAATACGTTTCATACAGTAAAAATATTTGCAGAAAATCTAGGAAAAAAACTTGTAATCTCAGAGGATTTTCCTGCATTTATTGTTAACAGAATTTTAATACCTATGATTAATGAAGCAGCTTATACACTACATGAGGGCGTTGGGTCTGTTTTAGCAATTGATCAAGCAATGAAATTAGGTGCAAACCATCCAATGGGGCCTCTTGAGCTTGCTGACTTTATAGGTTTGGATACATGTCTTTCTATAATGACTGTACTATATAATGGTTTAGCAGATTCAAAGTATCGACCGTGTCCACTACTAGTCAAGTATGTTGAAGCAGGCTGGCTTGGAAGGAAAACAGGTAAGGGTTTTTATGACTACTCAGAAGAAAACCCTCTACCCACTCGTTAAATTACTTATAATTTCTATAATTTCTGCATCATCCCATTTTATAGTTCCTTCTAACCTCCCCACTTCCTTTCCATCAGAAGATATGATTAGTGTTGTAGGCAGTCCCCTTATGTTTATATTTTTTGCAAATTTTAGACTGTTAGAAACATAAAAACCTAGATCGGACCATTTATTTTCCTTAATAAATGGTTCAATTATCTTTTTGTTCCTATCTTGAGAAATTGCCAAAACCGTTACCTTTTTCCCTAGTATTTTTTGCATATTTATTAAGGTTGGCATTTCATCTATACAAGGAGCACACCAAGTAGCCCAAAGATTAACTATTAATAACTTCCCCAAAAAATCATCTAGGCTATATGTATTTCCCTTAGTGTCAGAAAAAGTGGTTTTTGGAAGAATAACTGGTTCATCATAGAATTTAAGTTTTTCTAAATTTTCAGCATTTAGTCCAGAAAAAGGTAATATGAGTGTAGCTTTAGCTATAATTAAGAAATAGAATACCAAAATATTTAAATTTGAATTATTATTTCTCATAATGGGTTTTCCTTTTTTTAAGAAATTAATCGAGGTATCTAATGACCAGTAAAATTTGGGGCGGAAGATTTAAAGATAAAACTTCAGAGCTCATGGAGTCTATAAATGTTTCTATTAATTTTGACAAGCGTTTAGCCTCTCAGGATATTATTGGCTCTAAGGCTCATTGTAATATGCTAGTTAAACAAGGTATTATACCCAACCATGTTGGTAAACAAATACTCCAAGGTCTTGATAAAATTAACGATGAAATTAGTAAGGGGCAATTTATTTTTAGACCTGAACTTGAAGATATTCATATGAATATAGAGCAAAGGTTAAAAGACCTAATTGGTGAATCAGCAGGCTACTTACATACGGCTAGGTCAAGGAATGACCAAGTTGCGACTGACTTTAAAATCTGGGTACGTGAGGCAATTGATAGAATTGACTCTAAAGTTAGAACATTGCAACAAGTCTTCATAAAAAAAAGTGAGCAACATATTGAAACAATAATGCCTGGTTTTACTCATCTTCAAACAGCACAGCCCATAACACTGGGGCAACATTACTTAGCGTATAACGAGATGTTTAGCCGTGATAGAGGCAGGTTAGAAGATACAAGAAGGAGGCTTAATGAGTGTCCACTGGGATCAGGAGCATTATCTGGTACTTCTTTTAATATTGACAGGTCTGCGACCAGTAAAGAGCTAGGGTTTGATAGACCTACATCCAACTCATTAGATGCAGTTTCTGATAGAGACTTTGCATTAGAATTTTTATCGACTTGTTCAATCATTGCCATACATCTTTCACGGATTTCTGAAGAGATAGTATTGTGGTCAAGTTCTCAATTTAATTTTATCACTTTGCCTGACTCTTTCTCAACTGGTAGTTCTATGATGCCACAAAAAAGAAATCCTGATGCTGCAGAACTTATTAGAAGTAAGTCAGGAAGTATTATTGGTAATCTTAACCAACTTTTAATTGTCATGAAAGCTCTACCTATGGCTTACTCAAAAGATATGCAAGAGGATAAAATTCCTGTTTTTGAAACAACAGATACTGTTGAAGTATGCCTTGACGTAATCTCAGAAATGCTTAAGGATATTATAGTAAATAAGGAAACTATGCTTGAAAGTTCGAAAAGGAATTTTTCCGTTGCAACGGATCTTGCAGATTTTCTAGTAAGGGAAAAAAACATACCTTTTAGAGAATCTCATCATATAGTGGGGAACATTATTAAATTAGCAGAGGATAAAAGATGTGATTTAGATAAGCTTCCGCTTAATGATATCAAAAAAATTGATGAAAGACTCGATCTGGAAGTTATTGAAGCATTAAATATTAAAACCTCTGTAAATTCTAAAATTAGCTATGGAGGCACCTCATCTAAAAGTGTAATCTTGCAAATAGAAGAAGCAAAAAAGAAATTATTCTAAGATTTGTACAATGAAAAAAATACTAATTTGCTTAACAGTTCTATACTTATGCTTTAATATTTCTAGTTGTGGAAAGAAGAGCCCTTTATCACCACCTAATGGATCAGAGTATCCAAGAAAGTATCCTCCTGAGTAATATTTATGACCGAATTTAAATACTATAATCATTCTCTGCACGTAGAAAATGTTTCAATTGAATATATTGCATCAAAAGTTGGAACCCCTTTCTACTGCTACTCCTTAAAAGAAATTAAAAATAATTATGATCTTTTTTCAACTTCACTAAAAGGAGTAGATGCCCTTATTTGTTTCTCAGTAAAATCTAATAGTAATTTAGCAATCTTAAAATTTTTAGGCTTGTTAGGTGCCGGCTTTGATGTTGTTTCTGGTGGAGAGCTAAAGAAATGTATTACTGCAGGTGCGAATCCAGAAAAAATTGTTTTCTCAGGAGTTGGTAAGACTACTGAAGAATTGGAACTATCTTTAGAAATGGGCATTGGACAAATAAATGTTGAGTCCAAAGAAGAGTTACATGCCTTAAATAAAATAGCAATTAAAATGAATAAAAAGGCAAATATAGCACTAAGAGTTAACCCAGATATAACAGCAAATACTCACGAAAAGATTTCCACTGGAAAGAAACAGGATAAATTTGGTATTCTTTGGGATGATATAATTGATGCCTACCATTTAGCAGATAAGCTAGAAGGGATTAAAATAAACGGTCTCGCTATTCACATTGGCTCACAAATCCTTGAACTGGGTCCTTTTGAAATAGCATTCAACAAAATTTCAGGATTGGTTAAGGAATTAAGAAACCAGAAACTCAGTGTTGATACCATTGATTTAGGTGGTGGACTAGGGATTGATTACGAAAACAACTCACAAAATGCTAAATTAGCAGTGGACTATGGTAAATTGATTGAAAAGACTGTGTATCCTCTAGGATGCAAAATTTTGTTAGAACCTGGAAGATTCATTGCAGCAAACTCAGGTATTCTTATCACCAAAATTATATATGACAAAAAGGCAGATAAGAGAAACTTTTTAATTGTTGATGCTGCAATGAATGACCTACTTAGACCAGCTCTATATAACGCATACCATTCAATTGTGCCTGTAGAAGAAAATACAGATCAATTGAATAAAATATGCTATGATATTGTTGGACCAATTTGTGAAACCGGCGACATATTTGCAAAAAATTTATCTTTACCAACATTAAAATCTAATGATCTGTTAGCACTTCGTTCAGTTGGGGCGTATGGTTCGGTAATGTCATCACAGTATAATGGAAGACAATTAATACCAGAGGTTTTAGTTAACGATAAAGAATTTTCTTTGATAAGATCCCGTCCTCCAGTTGAAGATCTATGGCATTACGAATCTATTCCTACATGGATCAAATAGAAAAGAAATTGATGAATAGGTATCAAAATATCCAAGATAAAGAATATAAATCAATAGCAAAGCTTGAATCTGTAAGTTTGAAATATGAAGATGGTCCTAAAATTTTAGATTCTATTAATTTAGAAATAAGGGAGGGGTCTTTTCATTTTTTGACTGGCGCTTCTGGGTCAGGAAAAACATCTCTTTTAAGTATGCTTTATTTAGCAATCCTCCCAACCGAAGGAATAGTTAAATTATTTGATTACAATATATTAGAAGAAAAAAGAATAAAATTAGCTAAAATCAGACATAAAATTGGAGTGGTTTTTCAAGACTTTAGACTACTAAACCATCTATCAGTATTTGATAATATTGCCCTTCCTTTGAGAATATTAAAATCCTCAGAAAAAGAAATAGAAGATGATGTGCAAGACCTTTTATCTTGGGTAGGTCTAGATAAACTCAGCTATAGTTACCCTCCAATGCTCTCTGGTGGACAAAAACAAATGGTAGCTATATGCAGGTCAATAATTACCAAACCAAAACTGTTAATTGCAGACGAACCAACTGGAAGTATAGATGAAGAAATTGCTTCAAGATTAATGCAATTATTTATTGAACTTAATAAGATTGGTACAACTATAATTATAGCAACACATAATGACCGATTAGTGAAAAAGTACGACTTTCCCCAATTTTATATTAAAAATAAAAATATTTTATTAAATGATTGATATTTTCAAGGTATGGATTTTTAAATGTATTCTATTAATAAATATATCAGAACTGACTTACCTGAGAAAAGAAATAAATCATTAAAGTTTATGAGCCTAATAATGGCCATAATGGTTTTCCTAAGTATATTATCCATAAGTGGATTTAATATATTTAATAAAATACTTGGTCAATGGGTTGGAACTGCTAAAGGGACTATTACGATTCAGATACCATCTTCCAACGGCTTTAATGAGAGTATAAAAATAAATAATATTTTAAGTGATTTAAATAACTTAGAAAAAATTAAATCTGCTGAAATAATCAATGAAAATGAATTAAGGAAATTACTTAAGCCGTGGATAGGAGATGAATTAGCTAATAAAAATTTCCCCTTACCTGTAATGATTGATGTTACAACCTTAGAAGACTATGTTGGTGCAATTGATGATATAAAACAAATATTAAGTGACATAGCTCCTGGCTCAAGAATAGACAGTCATAGAGTATGGTTTGAAAAAGTAATAAAGCTTACAGATGGATTAAGAACTTTATCACTAATAATCGTTCTCATAATCAATCTAGCTTTAATTTTAACTATCATAAATATAACACTCTCCAGCATGATAGAATTCAGTAATACCATAGAACTCTTACATATTCTTGGGGCAAATGATTATTATATTGCTAAACAATTTGCTAAAAAAACATTTATTTCTGCAGGTTATGGATCCATAATTGGATGCGTTTTAGGAGGTATAATTATCTTTTTACTAGGATGGCTTGGGGCAAGTGTGGAAAGTGGTTTCTTACCTGATTTTGTATTAGGTTTCGACTTCTGGCTATCAATACCTTTTATAGCCATGCTGAGCTTCTTAATTTCTATAGCCACCTCATTTCTTGTGGTTTTAAAAAATTTAAGAATTTTAATATGAATAAAATTATAATTTTATTTTCATCCATAGTTATTATTTTATCAATATGGTCTTATGATTTTTTTTCTTTTCTACAAAGAATTCCGAAGATTGAAAATAATTCATATATGTCATCAGATGCAATTATTGTTTTGACAGGAGGCAGTGGGAGAATAACCAAAGGATTATTCCTTTTAGAAAAAGGAATTTCAAATAAATTATTTATTTCAGGAGTTAATCCAAATTTTGAAATTGAGGACATCAAAACAGAATTAGATCCTAACAAAAAGATTATATTAGGAAGAGAAGCCTTAAACACTTCTGGAAATGCAATTGAAGTTTCTAAATGGATAAAAGAAGAAAAAATTAATAATATTGGACTTGTTACCTCCTCCTACCATATGCCAAGGAGTCTCCTTGAGATAAATTATATTCTACCACAACTTGAAGTTATTCCTCATCCTGTTTTACCAAAACTAAATAATCCCGACTTTAGCTCTAGACAATTAAGATTTGTAATATTAGCTGAAGAATACTTCAAATTCTTAATTGCTCGTATTAAATATTTCAAATTAGTTTTCTCAAAGTAAGAAAAATGAAATTTCGCTCAATTATTTATCTTTTAATTTTCATTATCTGGAGCTTAATCGTAGCCATAACTTTTTTACCTCTTCTATTCTCAAAAGAAACCTCATTGTGGACAATACGATTTTGGTCTAGAGGGATTCTAATATCATCTAGCATTTTTCTAAAAATTAATCTGAAAGTAAATGGACAAGAAAATATTTTAAAAGGACCCTGTATAATTGCCCCTCAACACCAGTCCTCTTTTGAAACATATATTCTCTTTCTAATAATTAAACGACCGGTTTTTGTTGTAAAAGAATCTCTTCATAAAATTCCAATAGTCGGTTGGTATATTAGAAGGAGTGGATCAATTGGAATAGATAGAAGTGGTGGCTTAAAATCACTAAAGAAGGTTTTATATTCCATGGGAAAAATTATTGAGAATAATGAGCAAATAATCATTTTTCCCGAAGGAACGAGAAAAGAGCCTACCAATTACATGAAAATACAGTCAGGAATATCTGCAATATATTCCCGCTCCAAATTGCCTGTCATTCCGGTCACTCTTAACTCAGGTTTTTTCTGGAGGAAAAATAATATTATCAAGAAAAGAGGTACAATAATAATTGATTTTGGCGATCCAATTTTTCCTGGATTAGATAGAAAAAGTTTTGAGATGGAACTTGCAAAAAAAATTAAAGACAAGAGTTTGTTAATTTTCAATAATAAAAAATAATTTAGAGCCTATTGTAATTTCTCGCCAATCTCCGTCCTTACCTTTTGCCTTAACACATCAATTGAAATTTTTGCTCCTTTTGAATTTGTATGCCAAAACGTCCATCCATTACACGCTGATACACCCTGAAGTGCAGCACCAACTTGATGAATTGATCCGTGAAAATCTTTGGTAATAATTGTCCCATCTGCTTTAACTTTTGCAGTAAATCTACCTGAAGAGTCTGTTAACTTTTCGCCCGGCATAAGCAAGCCTCTTTCAACAATTGTTCCAAAAGGTATCCTTGGTTCGGCACGCTTTTCTTTTGTGGATAAAATTGCCAAATCTTCATTTTTTATAGTTTTATTCAATCTTTTCTTGGCACCCTTACAGTAATTTATATCTTTCTCAATACCTATATAATCTCTACCCAATCTCTTTGCTACAACCCCTGTAGTACCTGTTCCAAAAAAAGGATCAAGAATAATATCTCCAGGCTTAGATGATGAAAGTATGATCCTATACAATAAGCTCTCTGGTTTTTGAGTAGGATGAAGCTTAACACCATCTTTATCCTTTAATCGCTCTTTCCCGATACATAGGGGCAAAGTCCAGTCAGATCTCATTTGTAAGCCCTCATTAAGATTCTTCATAGCATCATAGTTAAAAGTATATTTTGAATCTTTTGACTTTGAGCACCAAATTAGTGTTTCATGCGCATTGGTAAATCTTGTACCCCTAAAATTTGGCATGGGATTAGTTTTACGCCACATAATATCATTAAGTATCCAAAAATTAAGATTTTGGATTATATAGCCCAAACGAAAAACATTGTGATAACTTCCAATTACCCATAAACAACCATCAGGTTTTAAAATTCTTTTTGATTCTTTTAGCCAACGAGTAGTAAATTCATCATAATCTTTAAAACTCTTAAACTTGTCCCACTCTTCAGATACCCCGTTTACTTTTGTTTCATCGGGCCGTCTTAGGCTGTCTCCTAACTGCAAATTATAGGGAGGGTCAGCGAAAATAACATCAATAGAATTTGATGGTATTTTTTCTAAGATTTCAATCGAATCAGAATTATATATATGATTTCTTCTAAGAGAAATCATCTTATTATTTGTTAACATTGTGTGCAGTCCCTTGCATTAAAGCAGAATCTACTATTCTTATTTTTTTATATGTTGATAAATAATAGAATATTTACAAGGGATTAGAAAATTATTAACAAAATGTCCACAAAATAATTAAAAAAAATTTATTAGATCAATATGTTGATTAGTAAATAAAAATTACACAATATATGGTTGATAATTATTCTTTCTTCAAAATATTTTTTATAGGTTTAAAACTTTTTCTGTGAAATTTATTCACACCCAATTTATCCAATGCATTTTTATGCTTAAGAGTACCATACCCCATATTTGTTTCCCAGCCATATCCCGGAAACTTGTCTGATAGCTTAATCATAATTTTATCCCTTGTAACCTTGGCAACAATAGAAGCTGAAGAAATAGAAAGACTCTTTTTATCTCCTTTAATAATACATCTAACATCACACTCAAATTTAGGCGCCTTATTCCCATCAACTAAAACGAGTTCTACATTTCTATACTTTAGGCCTCTTAAATTATTAAAAGCACGTTTCATAGATAAAAAGGTTGCTTCCTGAATATTTAATTCATCTATTTCTTCAACAGAAGAAAGTCCAACTCCAACATGAAAAATTTTATTATTTATTATTTTTTTATATATACTCGTTCTTGATAAGGAAGACATTTCCTTTGAGTCTTTGATTAAGTTAAATAGGCCTTCATCAATTTTTTTTCCTTGAATTAAAATAGCACAGGACACAACAGGACCAGCCCAAGAACCCCTTCCCACTTCATCAATGCCTACCACATCTCCTTTTGTACAATTCTCAAAAAAAAAGTCAGGCATAAGTTACTTATTTTTCGTTTAATCTTGGTATCAATTCAATAAAATTACAAGGCTTATGACGAACATCAAGCTGGTACTTGAGTATCTTTTCCCAGGCATCTCTTACTGCTCCATTTGACCCAGGAAGGGCGAATAAATATGTTTTTTTTGCTAAACCCGCCAAAGCCCTTGATTGAATTGTTGAAGTCCCGATATTTTCTATACTTATGTACCTAAAATATTCACCAAAGCCAGGAATTTCTTTATCTATCACAACATTAAATGCCTCAGGTGTAACATCACGACCAGTGAGTCCAGTCCCACCTGTTGTAATAATTACATCAACATTTTTATCATCTATCCAAGTATTTAATATATTTACTATACTATCAATCTGGTCAGGAACTATTTTTCGTGAAATAACATTATGACCAAAATCAATAATCTCTTTTTCAAGATAAGCACCTGAGGTATCCGAAGAAAGACTTCGAGTATCACTTATTGTAAGTATAGATATATTTATTTCTGTAAAATCTTTTTTATGTACTTTTTCTAACATAATAAAATTAACCCACGATAGATCTTAACTTTTCTTTTACCTCCAAAAGATCCCTCCAAGAGAGTCTTCTTTGATGAGGCGAACGAAGTAAATATGCAGGATGGAATGTAGCTAAGCATGGTATTTTTAGATCCTTACCTTCATCACTTATGACTAATTCACTCCACTTCCCCCTATATTTTGTTATACCATCAACTTTTCCTAATAATGAACTTCCTGCTAATCCACCTAACAAAAGAAGTAATTTTGGTTTTATAATCTTTATATGTTGCAATAAATAAGGTAAGCAGAAATTTACTTCATCAGGAGTAGGTCTTCTATTACCTGGAGGCCTCCAAGGAATTACATTAGTAACATAAATATTATTTTTCCTGGTAAACCCTATAGAAGATAACATTTCATCTAATAACCTTCCAGAAGGGCCAACAAATGGCAATCCGCTCAAATCTTCCTCACCTCCTGGGGCCTCGCCAACTACCATGAGATCAGAAGTTGGATTTCCATCAGAAAAAACCGTATTTTTGGAAGTTAATTTCAAAGAAAAATCTTTTATACCTTCTAATGACTGTCTCAATTCATCAAGAGTTTGAAGGTTCCTAGAAGTCTCTTGAGATGACGCTTCTACCTTTTTAGGTAACTTATTGTTTATAATACCATCAATACTATCTCTATCTTCTTCAATTCTATCAAGAATTGCTAAGTAATCCTTTGATTTGAAACCTATTGTTTCATCTATACCAAAATCAACGTATAATTTGAGCAAAGTTTCAGGTGGAATTTTATCTTCAGAGTTACTATTTATCATAATAATGTTTTTATCATGCTAAACTAGTTTCAAAAACAATTTTTTAAGACCACTATTGATGAGGGAATGAAAGAATGCAAAGAGAATCGATGGAATTTGATGTTGTTATCATTGGAGGAGGTCCTTCTGGCTTATCTGCATCGATCAAACTAAAACAACTCGCAAACCAAATTAATAAAGATATATCTATTTGTTTACTCGAGAAAGGTTCAGAAATAGGTGCACATATCCTTTCTGGTGCAGTTATTGACCCAATAGCATTGGATGAATTATTCCCAAAATGGAGAAATGAAGAAACCGATATATGGCCAACAAAAGTTGAAGTAAAGAATGATAAATTTTTATTTCTAACCAAAAAAAAGTCCTTTTCAATACCTAATTTTCTTTTACCTCCTCTGATGAATAACCATGGGAATTATATTGTAAGTTTGGGTAATGTATGCAGGTGGCTGTCTTCGAAGGCAGAAGAACTTGGAGTCGAAATAATTACTGGGTTTGCCGGAGCTGAGGTTCTATTTGATTCTAATGGAAGAGTAAAAGGTGTAGCTACTGGAGATATGGGAATTGGACCAGACGGTGAAAAAACTGATAACTTTGAACCAGGTATAGAATTGATAGGTAAATATACGCTTATTGCAGAAGGGGCAAGAGGTTCACTTGCAAAACATATAATTTCGAAATTTAACCTAGATGAAGATTCAGATCCGCAAAAATTTGGACTTGGAATAAAAGAGCTATGGGAAGTACCCAATGATAATCATAAAGAGGGAGAGGTTTGTCATACTCTTGGTTGGCCATTATCAAATGATACAGGTGGAGGTGCCTTCATTTACCACCTTGATAACTCGCAAATCTCAATCGGTTTTGTTGTTCATTTAAACTACAAGAACCCCTACCTCTCACCTTTTGAGGAATTTCAAAGATTCAAACATCACCCAGTTATAAGTAAAATACTCAATGGAGGAAGAAGAATTTCTTATGGAGCAAGAGTAATTACAGAGGGTGGAATCCAATCCCTTCCAAAGCTTGTTTTTCCAGGTGGAGCACTCATTGGCTGCTCAGCAGGGTTTGTTAACGTGCCAAGAATAAAAGGAACTCATAATGCTATGAAATCTGGCATGTTGGCAGCTGAAAGCATTATAAGTGAAATAGAAAGTGGTAAGGGAAATGAACTCTACACATATCAAAAAAATTTGAATAACTCCTCTATTTATAAAGACCTATACAGAGTGAGAAATATCAAACCCCTGTTGACAAAGTTTGGCACAATAATAGGTATGATGATTGGTGGACTTGATATGTGGATGAATAATTTAAAAATTGGCTTACCTTTAACATTAAGAAGTAAAAAAGAAGACGCAGATACTCTAATTTCTGCAAAAAATAGTAAACCAATCAAGTATCCTAAACCTGATATGAAAATTTCCTTTGATAAGTTAAGTTCAGTATTTATTTCAAATACAAACCATCAAGAAAGCCAGCCACCACATTTAAAGCTTAAGGACAGCTCAATCCCTGTAAAAATAAATCTACCTGAATGGGCGGAACCAGCACAAAACTATTGTCCAGCTGGAGTTTATGAAATTATTCCTGACGAAAAAGGAAATAATAGATTTCAAATTAATGCGCAAAATTGTGTTCATTGTAAAACTTGTGATATTAAGGATCCGAGCAAAAATATCACTTGGACTGTACCACAAGGTGGAGATGGACCAAATTATCCAAATATGTAGAAATCAGATCAAATGAAAATTATAACTTTTATCATATTTTTTTTACTAATATTATCAAACTCTGGACCGCATCTCTTTAAATATACTTTAGCAAGAGAAACCACCCTATCTGGTCTTTATCTATCTGGCTTACATGCAAGAAGTAATAAGAATCCTGACGAAGCATCATATTTTTTTGAGAATGCTTTAAAGCTTGACCCAGATAACGATAATCTAAGCGTCCAAACTTTTATCCAGAAACTACAAGCAGGTAAAATAAATGACCTATCGGCACTTACAGAGAAATTATTAAAAAGTCCGAAAAAATTAACATTAGTACATTTAGCAAATGCAATTATTAAATATAAAGAAAAACGCTTTTATGAATCCAAAGTAGAAATTGAAAATATAAAAGCTGACTCCTTTATAGGGTTTGCACTCCCCCTACTTAAAGCTTGGTCAAGATTGCCTATAGAAGAATATAAAGATACATTTGAAGCACTAAAACCTTATACTGAGAAGAGAGAATGGTACAATATATATAATTTAAATTGTGGTATGATCAATGAATACTACAATAAAAAAAAACAAGCATTAGATTGCTACAAAGAGGTTTCTAAAAATATATCAAACCAGCCACTATATTTCTTAAAGATAATATTAGATGGGCTTAACAGGCTGGGGAAAAATAATGAAGCTAAAAAAGTTCTAGAAGACTTTAAGTCTTTAAGAGAACCTTCTCCTGTATTAGATCAATACCTAGATAAATACCTTAATAATATAAAAAAGGAGAACATAACCGCTAACTTAGGTTTTTCTGAAGCATTAAGAACAATAATGCACTTACAGATATCATTAAATGGTTCAGGATCTGGAGTATTATCCCTTGCCTATGGACAATTAGCGCTCTATTTAAATCCAAACTTGACACTTTTAAAGTACGATATTTCTAATTTACTAAGACAACGTGGCCAATTTAAAAATGCGATTGAGATATTAAGGTCAATCAAAAAAATTAATCCTGGATACACTATGGCGCAATTAAGAATATCTGAGAACTTTATTTCAATGAATAAAACTATCGATGCCATAGATACGTTAGTTAAAATATCAATCGATAACCCGACGCTGGTATCTCCGTTTATTTCTCTTGGTGACATCTATAGATTTGATAAAAAATTTCTAAAATCTATTGATTATTATAACAAGGCAATTGACGTAAGTAAAAATAATGGATCAGTACTTTGGTATCTTTACTATTCGAGAGGAATAGCATTAGAAAGAGCTAACAAATGGGATCTAGCAGAAATAGACCTTATTAAGTCTTTAGACCTCAACCCTGGAGAAGCGGATGTTCTTAACTACCTTGGTTACTCTTGGCTCGATCAAAGAAGAAATCTAAAGGAAGCTAAGGAGATGATAATTCTAGCAGCTGAAAAAAAACCAGAAGATGGATATATAATTGATAGCCTTGGTTGGGCAACATTCTTGATGGGGGATTATGATGAAGCAGTAACATATCTAGAAAGAGCTGTTTCACTAAGGCCTGGAGACCCAACAATTAATGATCATCTTGGAGATGCATATTGGAAAGTAGGTAGAAGATTAGAAGCAGTTTTTCAGTGGAACCATGCAATTGTTAACATTAAAGAAGAAGGTCAAAAAGATGCTATAAAAGAAAAGATCAAAAATGGGCTTGAATAAATAATGATTGATCAAAAAATAATTGAGAATTCAAGACAATCATTTTCAAAAATAAATCTATACCTTGAAATCAAAAAAAAACTAGATAATGGATACCATGAAATAGACTCACTTACTGTATTCACAGATATACATGATATTCTTACTTTTGGCTTGTCTAATGACATTAACCTAACAATTAAAGGAAAAGAAAGTGATAAACTTGGCCCTCCCGATGAAAATATTATCATTAAAGCGTTAAAGCTAATTCAAGAAAAATTAAAAATTGACTTAGGAGTTACCGTAATACTTAACAAGAAAGTTCCAATAGCAGCTGGTTTAGGAGGCGGCTCCTCTAATGCAGCTGTTGCTATTCAAGAATGCTTAAAGCTTTGGCATTCAAAAGAAAAAATTAAAATAAATAGTAGGGAAATAGCATACAAACTCGGTGCTGATATTCCTTTTTTTTTACAAGGCACAAGTGCAATATTGGGTGGTATTGGTGAAGAAGTTTCTCCAATTAATTTTATCCCTGACTTATATTCATTAGTTGTTAATCCAAATATATATATTTCTACTAATAATATTTACTCTTCCTTTAGAGGACCCTTTATTGAAAACCCTGAAACTTTTTCTTATTCTGAACAAACTTCTCCCAAAGATTTAATTGCCTACTTGAAAAGACGAAAAAATAGCCTTACAGATATTGTTTTAGAAAAAGAACCAGTCGTTGGAGATATACTAGACATTCTTGCCCAAACTCAAGGTTCAGATTTAGTCAGAATGAGCGGCTCGGGACCTTCTTGTTTTGCACTCTACTCTAATAAAAGAGATATGGATATTGCGTATAAACTCATTAAAAATAAAAAACCTAATTGGTGGATAAAAAAGAGTAAAATTAGGTTAAAAGTTAGTTAATATAGTCAAACATGATAATAATAAAGATGAAGAATATGATCGGCTACATAATAAAAACTAATATCATATCTATAATATCAATTTTTTTCCTGATTATGCATAATCCTGCGTTGTCACAAATAACCTCTAATAGAATCATTTCTGATATATCTTCTTCACAATTTTATATTGAAAACAACGAATTGATTAGAGATGAGAGTACCTTCATTAATTTTAAAATTTTCCTAGAAGAAGGATGGCACACATATTGGGTTAATCCTGGAGATTCTGGGTATCCCCTAGCGATTGAGTGGGAACTTCCACCAGGGATAAGTATTGGACCAATAACTTGGCCTGCCCCAAAAAGACTTCCATATGGGGATCTTACAAATTTTGGATATAGTAATGAAGTCACTCTAGCATCATCAATTAAAGTTTCTAAAGAAGCCTCCCTTGGTAAAAAAAGTATAATTGCAAAAGCTAATTGGCTTGTCTGCAGTGAAATCTGCATCCCAGAAGAAGGTGAGTTTAGATTAGATGTTTCAATACTAGATAAACAAAACCAAGACAAATCCAAAAGCAACTATGATCATGCCTCGAAGAAAAATAATCTTAATCTCCCAAAACAATTAGATGCGTTACCAAGTATAACCCAATCTAAAGACTTATTGACAATATATATACCATTTAAGCCTAATTTAAACAGAGATCTAAATTCTATAATGGAAATTAATAAAATTAATAATCTTAAAATTAATTTCTTTCCTTATGAGTCAAATTTAATAATTAATAATTCAAATCAAGAAGTTTCAATTCTTCCAAATATTATAAGCATTAAAGTAAAAACCAAATCAGATAAATTAATTAATATTCCCATTAGTGGAGTAATTACCATAGAGGATGAAGAGAAAATTAATATAAATTCTTTTAAATTTTCTGATACAATTATTGAAACAAGTGAAAACCATAAGATAGAAAAGCAACTAAAGAACAACAGTTTAAATTTAATCTTAGCGTTTCTTTTTGCAATCGCGGGAGGAGTAATTCTTAATTTAATGCCATGTGTATTACCTGTCCTATCGCTGAAAATAATTTCTATTATAAATAAACAAGATATTGTTGAAGCCAGGAAAGAAGCCATTGCGTATTCTTTTGGCGTAATGATTTCATTTGCCCTTCTTTCAACAATACTAATTATTCTAAAACTTAATAATCAAGGAGTGGGTTGGGGTTTTCAACTTCAATCAGCCTATTTTGTTACAATCTTATCCTATGTTATGTTGGCATCAGGACTAAGTCTCTCAGGTGTTTTTAACTTTGGATCGAGCCTAATGAATATAGGTTCTTCACTGAATACACAAAATGGAAAATTTGGTTCCTTCTTAACCGGAATACTTGCTACTGTTGTTGCATCGCCTTGCACTGCTCCATTTATGGCACCAGCAATAGGATATGCACTTTCAGAGAATATTTTGATTACATTAGTTGTTTTTCAAGGTTTAGCACTTGGGCTATCAGCACCTTTCCTTTTAATTGTATTTTCCCCTCCCCTATTTAAGTTTCTCCCACAACCAGGTAGTTGGATGAATACTTTAAAAGAATTTCTTGCATTCCCAATGTACGCAGCCTGTGGTTGGCTAGTTTGGGTAGGGGCTCAACTAACAGGTAGCTCCGGCCTTGGAATAATTATTTTTGGATTACTATTAATAAGTATCTCCTGCTGGCTTTTTGGTAGAAGGGTTGAAGGGATATTATTTAAATCAACTATTAATATAATCATTATGTTGTTCTTGTCACTTGCTCTGATTATTCCACTAAACGAGAGTTTTAATAAAGGTTCAGAAATTGATGCCAGTTCATTAGACAATGATATCTCAGAAGAATTTTCTCAAGAATACCTTGAAATATTGCTTGATGAAAAAAAACCAGTTCTTATTAACTTTACTGCTGCTTGGTGCATTACATGCATTGTTAATGAAAAAAATGTTTTGTCTGACAATGAAGTGCTTGAATCCTTTAAGAATAATGGGGTTACTTACCTTAAGGCTGATTGGACTAAGAGAAGTAAAAAAATAAGCAAAACAATTGAGTCCTATAATCGCTCAGGAATACCTTTATATGTTCTCTACAGAGAAGATGGGAGCTACAAGTTACTCAATCAAATCCTAACCAAAAAAGGACTCATAAGAGAAATAGAAAAAGTAAAATTAGATTTAATTTAATTATAAAAAATGATTAGAAGTAATTGCGAGTATGGTTACTTTATTTTATTATGTCTTTGTTGGGGCGTGGCCAAGCGGTAAGGCACCGGTTTTTGGTATCGGCATCGCAGGTTCGAATCCTGCCGCCCCAGCCATCTCTATAATGATTAAAATACTTTTATATAAATATTTTGTATTTATTCAACGATAATTAAAAAAAAATTAAAACTGTTATCGTAAATATTTTGGATATAACTTACTTTAATCACGCAGTTAATTTGTTTCCATTCTTTTTTATTTTATCAAAGTGCATCCAAACTCCATCTGCACCATGCCATTCACCTTGAGTGGCATTCTTGGAATATTCCGTTGCTGTTGTTTCAAAGAAATTGGCATGCTCAACACCATTAAGAATTTGTGATAACCAGTCCAAGGGATGATCTGAAATACCATAAACCGGAGCTAAGCCAAGCTGTTTTAAACGCCAATCAGCAATATATCTTATATAAGTTTTTATATCCTGAGGCTCCATTCCATCAACAGAACCAAGCTCGAACGCAAGATCAATAAACTGGTCCTCCAAGTGCACAACAGTCTTTGCGCAATCAGAGATTTCATCCTTTAATGACTTTGTAAGACAACCTGTTTCCTGACAAAACGTATGAAAAAGCTTGATCATTCCCTCACAATGAAGACTTTCATCTCTGACTGACCAAGTGACAATCTGTCCCATACCTTTCATTTTATTTTGACGAGGAAAATTCAGAAGCATTGCAAAGCTTGCAAATAACTGAAGCCCCTCTGTAAAACCACCAAACATTGCAAGTGTTTTTGCAATTTCTGCATTATTGTCTACAGTAAAATTTTGCATATACTCATGTTTTGCTGCCATTTCCTCATACTGCAGAAATGCCTCAAACTCTGTCTCAGGCATACCAATGGTCTCTAAAAGAAGTGCATAAGCGGCAATATGAACAGTTTCTATATTTGAAAATGCAGCCAACATCATCTTTATTTCAGTTGGCTTGAAAACACGACTATATCTCTCCATGTAATTATCATTAACTTCAACATCTGACTGAGTAAAAAATCTAAATATTTGTGTAAGTAAATTTCTTTCAGGATCTGTAAGTTTATCAGCCCAATCTTTACAATCCTCACCTAAAGGAACTTCTTCAGGCATCCAATGAACTTGTTGCTGTCGTTTCCAAAAATCGTGGGCCCAAGGATAGCGAAAAGGTTTATAACTATGACTCGGTGTCAATAAACCAGGTTTATTAATTATTTTAGTTTCATCCAACATTTTGCTATCCCATAAATATCCAAATTACTGACAAGACAGACACTCCTCATAATCCGTTTTTGTCCCAACATTAAACTGAGTCCTTTCATTCGTGTTATCGGCCTCGACACCTCCAGCAAAAGCTGCTCTTTGGACTGACTTAGACCTACAGTAATAAAGACTTTTGACTCCTTGTTCCCAAGCTTTCCAATGTAGCATCATCAGATCCCATTTATCTACGTCTGAATCAAGAAAAAGGTTTATAGACTGTCCCTGACAAACATACTGTGTCCTATCAGCGGCAAAATCAACTACATAACGCTGATTAATCTCAAAAGCTGTTTTAAATACTTCTTTCTCTTCCTCATCTAACCCTTCTAAATGCTGAACAGACCCTTCATGTTCTAGAATCGAGTCCCATATAGCATTTGTATTCATATCCTTTTCATCCAATAACGCAGTAAGATGCTTGTTCTTTACAGCAAAGGACCCTGACAGAGTCTTGTGAGTATAAATATTTGCAGGCATTGGCTCAATACAAGGACTTACCCCTCCACAAATTATGCTTATAGAAGCAGTAGGAGCTATTGCAAGTTTGTGACTGAACCTAGCCATTAATCCACTGTCTTCTGCATCAGGACACGCCCCTCTTTCCTTGGCAAGCTCTAAAGAAGCTATGTCAGCCGCTTTTCTCATATGTTTAAAAATTTTTATATTGAAGGACTTTGCCATTGCACTTTCAAAAGGGATTCCTTTGGATTGAAGGAAAGAGTGAAATCCCATCAAACCAAGCCCCACTGATCGTTCTCTATGGGCTGAATATGCAGCTTGAGCCATGCTTCCTGGTGCCCTATCAATAAAATCTTGAAGAACATTATCAAGAAACCTCATAACATCTGGAATAAAATCTTCATTTTTTGACCACTCATCCCACTTCTCTGCATTTAAGGAAGAAAGACAACAAACTGCTGTTCTCTCTCTATCATTATGGTCTTTCCCAGTATGTAACATTATTTCACTGCATAAATTTGATGTTGTTACTTTTAAGCCAAGGTCACGCTGATGTTTTGCCATTTGTCTATTTACTGTATCTGAGAAAATTAAATATGGCTCACCAGTTTGCATCCTAAGCTCGAGAATTTTTTGCCATAATTCCCTTGCGTTTATTGATTTACGAACAGTTTTATCTTTAGGGCTAATTAGGTCAAAGAGTTTATCATCTCGCACTGCCTCCATAAACTTATCTGAAATATTAATCCCATGGTGGAGATTCAAACTCTTACGATTAAAATCACCAGATGCTTTTCTAATCTCAAGAAATTCTTCAATTTCGGGATGGTGAATATCAAGATAAACAGCAGCGGAGCCTCTCCTTAGAGAACCTTGAGAAATTGCAAGAGTTAGAGAGTCCATAACTCTTACAAATGGAATGATTCCAGATGTCTGCCCTGAATTTTTAACTCCTTCTCCAATAGACCTCACGTCACCCCAATAGGTACCAATTCCACCACCACTAGAGGCAAGCCAAACATTTTCCATCCAAGTATCAACAATTCCTTGAAGATTATCATTAACAGAATTTAGGAAACAAGAAATAGGAAGACCTCTGTCAGTTCCTCCATTAGATAAAATTGGGGTTGCGGGCATAAACCATAAACGAGACATATAGTCATATATCCTTTGACCATGCTCTATATCATCCTGATAAGCAGATGCCACCCTGGAAAACATATCTTGATAAGATTCATCCTTATACAAATACCTATCTGCCAAAGTTGCTTTTCCAAAGTCAGTTAGATTAGCATCACGGTTTTCATCCGTTTTGATAGAAGTAACTAATGCTATCTTTTTTTCTTTAGAGATTGGAAACACCTTACCTGGTGTTTTTATTACAATATCATTTGTTTTTGATTTCAGCACCTGAGACATTTAACAACCCTTTTATAATAAAATAAACCACCCTTAATGGCAGAATACAATCACCCTAGAGTATGGAATAATGCAAGAAAGCCCATGAAACATATCACTAGGGCGCCTCAGACAAATAGACCTACAAAAAGTGCAATAATCCCTGTATCCCTTTATATTGCGGCATCTAATAAAATAACCACGACATATTGTGTTAATATTCATATTAAGGATCGTCAACTATATTTTGCGTATTTTGGAAAAATATAACACAATATATGGTGTAATATAGACTTGACAAATTTGTTTGCTTGCTGAATGCCGCAGGAAAACAAGGTTTTTTTCTTTAATCAATTTCCGAGATTTTTTGCCTAAGCTTTCTATTTACAAGAAAACCTAGAGAGATAAACGTTATGATTGTAGAAGAAAGTAACGCAAATCCAGGGCCAACCAAACCGATAAATTTGGTAAAAAGAACTAACATTGGTAAATAAACTAATATAACTACAAATGCATTAACCCTTAGGGCTAGTCCAGGCAACCCCATGGCATAAAGAGCGGGATCAAAACAAAAGCCAACAATAGTAATGCAGGCTGAAAGCACAAGAAGAAGTAAAACTGAATAAGCCTGCTGAAATTCCAAACCAAAGAAAATATTAAGGAAATCTCTTCCAAAAAAAATCATGAATAATACAATAATTATGCTTGAAAAACCTGCTGTGAAAGCAGAACGCCAAAGTAAAGAACTAAAATTTGACCATTTTTTAGTAGTACCTAATTTTGCAAATTCAGGATAAATTGATTGTGTAAGTAATTCTGCAGGCTTGGTTATTGCAGTTGCAACCTCCCTTGCGACTTTAAAAAGACCAGCAGTGGCTGGAGTTGCAATAAAGCCTACTATTATTGTGCTTAAATGGCCTGTAACAAGTTGTAACGAAGAATTAAAATTTGAAGCAAGACTAAACCCTATTATTCCCTTATGTTCTTTCGTAACGTCCCTAACACTCCAATTCATTCTAACTAATACCCCTTGTCTCTCTCCCTCCTTCCAACCAAGAATTAACAGAGTAAGACCTCCTGCAATTGAGGCAAAAAACCAAATGACCAAATATCCCCAAATAGGAGCATCAATTAACACTGCTATTATCACCCCAAAAAGACGCAAGGCAGGAGTAATAATAACTTGCCATGCCAACAAATCAAAACGGTCAAATAACCTAAGAATTCCCGTTGGCGTAGCTACAATCGTAAAGAGTATAAGCAGGCTATATACTCTTGCATAATAAATTGTATCACCATCCCAGCCCAAAAAAGGACCTAATATTGGGGCTAAAGTCCAAGCTAAAGTAGTACCAGTTAGCACGCCCATAATATCTAATAATGTTGTAAAGGAAATAAGCTTCTGAAAACCTATAATATCATTAGAATTTAAGGTGTCAGCGCCATATTTGATAACTACCTGCCAAGAGTGAAAAGTCGTTAAGCCAATGACAACCTGAACGTAAGTTTGTATTAAGATAAGTAAACCAAATTCTTCTAAACCAAGCCCATGAGCAGCTAAACTCAGATATCCTAACCCAAGTAATCCAGTTACTGTCTTTCCACTAAGAAGAAAACCTGCATTTTTGAAAACTCTTGAAAAAATCACATCAGAAAACCAGAGATTTATCTTCAATAATCCTGAAAATCTGCCAATTAGATTTTTTAGGCCTTTCGGCATTTAATTTCCCTTTGCAAATGAGTATTAATTTCTTAATTAGAGTTCTAGAGAAAGATAATGGTTTAGGTTAAAATCAAGTATGGCTGATAAACAAATTAATAATTCTATCAACAACAAACAAGTCTTTAATGCTCTTGTGCTTGCAGCAAGTAGAAAAGGCATTAATGATGAAGTAGCAAAATTACAAAATAGAACCCATAAGTGTGTCGTTGAACTTAATGGAATAGTAATGATTGAGCGAGTTGTTAAAACACTCATTGAAAGCAATGAGTTTAATAAGATTTATGTATCAATTGATAATCCAGAAATACTTAATGAGGTTAATAATATAAAACTATGGATCGAAGAGCAGAAAGTTCAAGTAATAATAAGTAAAAATAATCTATCAAATAGCATTTTATCAGCAGTAGAAGATATACCTAACCCATACCCCTTAGTAATAACTGCAGGTGATAATGCATTGCATACCCCTGAAATGATAAGTTTTTTTTGCTCAGAAATTAGAAAATCCAATTGCGATGCATATATTGCAATGACTAGGGCCAAACTCATTATTGATAAATACCCTGAAGGAGCAAGGGCCTTTCACAAGTTAAAAGATGATGAGTATTCAAGCTGTAACCTATATGCTGTCAAAAATGACAAAGGAGTGAACGGAGCGAAACCATTTGCGACTGGGGGGCAATTCGGCAAGAAACCTATGCGAATTGCTCGAGCTTTTGGAATAACTTCTCTATTAATGTATAAACTACAAATGCTGTCATTAAATGATGTAGCATCAAGAATATCTAAAGCAATTAAAGCAAAAGTTAGTTGTGTAATTATGCCTTGGGCAGAAGGTCCAATAGATGTAGATAACGTTAAGGATTTTAAGTTAGTTAATAAAATTTTAAAAGAAAAAGAAGGGTAGTAGTAATTAATGTCTGAAACTAAATATAAAGATGCTACATATGGAGAATTGAGTATTGGTATAGGAGAAAGACCAGCTATATTAGTGGTTGACTTTCAGGTTGGGTTTACAAATCCAATTTATACATTAGGTAAATCAAGTCATGTTCATAATGCTGTAATAAAAACCTCCAAACTTCTTGATTTTGCTAGAAAGAAAAAATTACCAGTTGCAAGTTGTCGAGTCGGGTGGGGGTCCAAAAAAGATATGGGATACTGGAAAATTGGAAGTTTATATGACGGATGGTTTTATGGAGACCCACAAACAGAGATGGATGAAAGGGTTTATGAAAAAAATTACGATTTTAATTTCTGGAAACATGCACCTTCTATTTTCTTTGGAACACCACTCGCTAACTTTCTAAATAAACAAAATGTTGACACAGTAATAATAACTGGATGTACAACTTCAGGATGTGTTAGAGCATCAATTAATGATGCTTTTTCATATGGTTACAGGGTAATTGTTCCAGAGGACTGTTGCGGTGATATGGATGAGGCCCCACATAATGAAAACTTAAGGGATGTTGGAAGAAGATATGCTGATGTAATGAAATCAAGCGCCTTAATTGAAAAATTAAAAGCTCACAATAATTGAAAGGCATAATCTATGGGAACCATGTTTGAACCTTATATAATTATAAAATTTTTTCACATAGTCATGGCCGGTATTTGGTTGGGAACAGATATGGGTGTTTACTCCGCAGCAAAAAAATTACGTGACCCTAATCTAACAATTGAAACAAGAGCATCAATGGGTAATCTCTCAGGAATTCTTGATATGGGACCCCGATCCGCTTTGGTGATACTTTTAATGCTTGGAATTACGCTTACATTTTTGGGGGGATGGGGATTTAATGCCAGCTATGGATCAAACCTAGGTTTGTTAGCTTTTATCGCAGGTTTAGCATGGCTTGCTGGTATATGGCATCAATACTGGGTAGATCATCCTAATTTAGGAGAAGAAAGGCCACATAAGCATATACAGTTCCAGAACATATTTAGAAAACTTGATCTTTTTCTGAGGGTTATAATTACAGGAATACTTTTTGTAGTTGCCAGCTTGTCTTTGACAGGTAATGGCCCAATAGAAGCATATTGGCTTTCAATAAAACTAATACTTTTCAGCGCAATAATCGCGTGTGGAATTGGAATCAGGCTTTATATACCTCAAGCAAGAGAGGCAATTGCAGATATTTTTAAAAATGGATCTTCACCAGAGAGAGAGGGTAAACTTTCTTTAAACAGGAGAATATCACTTTTTTTTGTTAAAAGCATTTGGGTACTTGTAGCTGTGATTATTTGGATATCTGTTGCAAAATTCTAGATTTTTTCATTCCTTTTCTATCATTTAGAATATAAATAAAATATAAGATATTTTTTTAATAAAATTGCAAGGAGCTGATTTGTGCCTAGTGTCAAAATTAATGATCATGAAATGTATTATGAAATTCATGGAAAAGGAGCACCTGTACTCCTTCAAGGTGGTTGGGGGTCTTTTTGCCATGGCTCAGAGCACCACCTTCCCCGAGGCCTTACTGACCAATACAAGGTAATAATAATAGATTACAGAGGTTTATATGAATCGAATGATAATTTGTTACTCGATCCTTCTATAGAAATGTATGCAAATGATGCCATTCAATTACTCGAGCACCTTGGAGAAACATCGGGTACACATCTGGTTGGATTAGTTGGTATGGGAGCATGTATTTCTCAAGTAATGGCTATTCAAAGACCTGAAATGGTTAGATCAATGCTCAATATGGGAGCATGGTCTGATGCTACTGATCCTTTCTTTAGAGAACAAATGAACCTTTTTATTGATGTTCATAAGGATATGGGTTGGGAATCTTTTCAACGTTTCGTATGTATGATGTCATTTAGACCTGATTATTTTAATGAGAATCACAAGAAAATTCTTGGGCCTGATGGGCCATGGAGAGAGTTAAATGGAAGATTAAAAGCCCATCAAAGATTTATGCATGCATGTTTAAAACATAATGTAACAAATGAACTATCTAAAATTTTATGCCCAAGTTTAATAATTCATAGTCACATGGATGTTGTAACAAGCCCAAGAATGACCCAACCTATTCAAGAAGGTATAAGAAATTCTGAAGGTCTTGATTTAAAACAATTTGCTCATGTAGTTGCAGGGAAGGAACAAAAAATTCAATTTTGTGAGATATTATTTGATTGGTTAAATAAAAATTAATTGCTCAAACTCTGGTTCCTAGATAAAGAGAGCTATCTGCAACCCCTTTATCAATTCCATTTTTATCAATTAAAGGGTCACCTGTATCCAAACCTAAGAGGTGTTTACCAGTCGGAGACATAGAATGGTCCCATTGCAACTCTATATGCGTGCTAACGGTTCTACAATCTCTGTAATGCCTTTGAACAGGATTGCGTCCAGTTTGAGCAGAAACACCCATCATTCCGGATAGTCTTTCAGAAGCCTTAACGCATAACCTTGAAGCAAAAGTAATATCTCTTTTTGTAGAGAGAAGATCATTACCTGTAATATCTTGGCCATTAACTCCTCTTCTATGAAGCATATTGCAAAATGCATCAAAGATAAGACCTGCTGCATTAACCTCAGCAACAGACTCACCAAGTCTTACCTGAACAGGGACCTGGTCTACAATTGATTCGCCAAACAGAGCGCCTTTTCTTTTACTAGTACTAAAAGAATATTCTTCAATTGCCCCCATCGCCGTACCTAACAATATTCCTGCAAACCAACTTTTTTGATAAGCATTTGTTCTAATATTATAAATATAACTATCATGAATCTTTGACCCTGGTGGGTCTCTATCAAGCATAAGATCCCTTTCTATAACCCTGTGAGCAGGAATTTTTACCTCATTTACAGTTATATTATGACTTCCCGTTCCTTTTAACCCTTCTGAGGTCCAGTTTTTCTCATTTTTCCAATCTTCAGGATTTAATAAAACGAAATGGGTGAAAATCTTTTCATCTCCTTGAGTAGCTACAACCATTGCCCCATTAGCATGATCTACACCACTGAGAAAACCCCATCTCCCATTTAAAATATAATTACTTCCATCCTTGATTAACTTTCCACCGCCTGCAGAACCTGTCGAAACTATTGGGTCAGGGTTTCTATCAAAAAACTCCTCCTGGGCCTTTGCGCCAAATCTAGCAACCCAAATTACATGAGAAAAAACCAATCCTGTAATCCATCCTGAAGAACCACAAGCTTTAGAAATTTCTCGAGAGATTTCAAAATGAGCCCCCCAATCCATTTCCCAACCACCAAACTTACTAGGCATATAAACCTTATGTAAACCTGCATCTGTTAGAAGTTTTATTGTTTCATAAGGTAATTTTCTTTGGTCTTCAGCATCTACTGCCTGTTTGCTCAGCAAAGGCTTAAGGCTCTTAGCTTTATCAACCAGTTCCTCCTTAGTTGGAGCTGATAAATTTTTATGTTCCGAAATTATATTCATTTTTTTAATCCACAATTTAGATTTATTATAAATCATTTATAATAAATCTATAAACACTAAATTATTTATTCCACAGAGTGGTTAATATCAAAAAAAGGCGGTCGTTAAAGACCGCCTTTTAAGAGTTTTAAAAGATATAATTATAACTAACTATTCTGCTGCAACCGCTACATCATTAGATGGTTGAAAAACTGGAGGTTTTGGGGCCTTGAGATGAGTTTCTTTTTTACATTTAGCAAGAATCTCATCTAATTCTGGACCCTTATTAAATATTGGCATTTGCTTAGGCTGGGTTTCTTTAATTTCGTTTCGTAATTCCTCAGTAGCATCCCAATTCACAATTCCTGATTCTGAACAAACAACACCATAGTTATCTTTTGCACCCTTTACAGTCACTAGCCCTCTTGTGACTTCAAGTGCAACTATTTCAGCATCTCTTTCGATGGGATTACCGTAGCCACCACCACCCCATGTGATAAAGGCAAGAATATCTCCTTTGCTTACTTTTATATTATCACATTTGGATTCATGATACTCTATTTTACCCGTTTCATAACCACCACGATACATAACTTTGATTGATCTTTGGCCTGGATCGCCCCCATTAACACCCCAAGGGTAAGTTAGCCATCTATCATCATGAATCGATATTTCTCCGTCCTCCAAAAAACAATAATCAACTCTGAGAGCGTTACCTCCTCTAAAAACCCCTGCTCCACCTGTATCTGCAACAGTTTCATGTTTTTCAATACGGAGAGGGAAATATGCTTCAAGATATTCTTGAGGCACATTTGTAAAACTTGGCCACATAGAATGGCCATCAGGACCATCATCGTGTGGCCTTGCTGGAATGCCTCCAAATCCAATCTGATAAAGCTGATACCATTCACCCCTAGAGTCTGTTCCTGAATACATGAAATGAGGCGAGGAAGAAAAGCCTGCCCCAGCTAGAAATTCTGGTGCTTTTTGACCAAGAAGGGCTGCAAAAGTATCAAATATTCTCCCTAATGCATGAGTTCTACAGGAAAGTGCAGCTGGGAAATTGGGTTTAAGAAGCGTTCCTTGAGGTATTCTGACATCAACAAGGTCATAAAACCCATCGTTAAATAATATTGCTGGATCAAAAACCATAATCATATATACACCCCAAAACATTTTGAGCATATTTTCATTAAGATAAAAGTTTATTGAACCAATAGCCTGGGGATCAGTACCTTCCCAATCAAGTACAACATTCTTACCCTCTCTCCACATTGTACACTTAATTTTATAAGGACCATATCCACGACCATCATCATCAACATAATCCTCAAAAGAGACAGGGTCTTCACCTATAGCTTGCATTATCAGGCCCCCTACTGCGCGTTTATTTCTATCTAATGCAGCTTGAGTTGCAGATACATAAACATCGTCACCAAACCTATCACAGATTTCTCTAACTCTTTTTTCTGCAACTCTACAAGCTGCAAGAATTGCATTTAAATCAGAACGGTTCCATGTTGGAAGTCTTACCTGATTCAACATAACCTCAAGGACTGTTTCTTGAAGAACACCTTGCTTGTAAATTTTTGTTGGGGGTGTAACTAATCCCTCTTCAAAAATCGTTGTTGCATCTGTTGGCATTGAACCAGGAACCTTGCCACCATTATCCGTCATATGACCAAAGTGACAAGCCCAACCAACAAGCCTTGAGTCGTAAAAGATAGGAAGAATAATTAGCCAGTCATTAGCGTGGCTAATTGCACCTTCAACTTTATAAGGGTCATTTGTGAAGAAGACATCACCTTCTTCTACAGTGCCATCATAGTTGTCTAGAAAACCAGAGATAAAAGAACCAAATTGCCCAACAACCATTTTACCATTTCTATCTGCAATTAATGGAAATGCATCATGTTGCTCTCGTATACCTGGAGACATAGCAGTTCTAAATACTGTAGCATCCATTTCAAAACGAGCGTTCCTAAGAGCACTTTCAACAATGTCTAAAGTTACTGCATCAATCTTAATATTTTTAAATTTCTTCTTATTTTTTTGTATTATCTGAGCTTTTATTTTTGAACTAGCCATAATTCACTCCTTAGACTTAATTTCTAATCTTTTTTATCTTCTTTTATTCCTAGATTTGGCCCTAACCTTAGCCTTAGCCTTAGCCTTAGCCTTTGGCTTAGCCTTAGCCTTTGGCTTAGCCTTAGTCTTTGGCTTAGCCTTAGTCTTTGGCTTAGCCTTAGTCTTT
>MDTB01153696.1_pt1 | contig 57700 bp, 57 predicted proteins | sample 811161 | NCBI WGS metagenome assembly MDTB01 (sample SAMN05326650, study PRJNA326480) | marine metagenome | isolation source: seawater | place: Mediterranean Sea | collected 2009 | reverse complement strand
TTATTTAAATTATTAATAATTTGATTTCTTTTTTGCCTAGTAATTGAAGGAAGGGCTAGTAAGACTATTTCTATATTTTTTGAATTAATTAATCTTTCTATATTTGATGGATCATAAACCGTTTGACCTAATATGATTTGTCGATGAAATTGTGAGTCATCATCTAAAAAACCAACCACTTGCATCTCAAGGTTACTTTCTAAACTAGTTAATAATTGCCTTCCTGCACTACCCGCTCCATATATCATTACATTTTCTTTATTTTTAATATTTTTTGATGCTCCAAAAGTACCTGTTAACAAGTATTTAATTAAAAATCTTGAACTTAAGACTCCTAAAAATAATAATATTGGTTGAATAATACCTATTGATCTTGGCGTTCCTTCAATACCAAAAATTCCAATTATTAAAAAATAAATTATACCATAAACCAAAGTAGCTGCTGATATATTAAAAAAAATTGATAGTCCCGCGTATCTTAATAATGTTTTGTATAAACCAAATATCCAAAAAACAGGTATTAAAATTAAAATAGAATAAAAAATAGGTGCTAAATTTAAATCTTGAAGTATTATAAACTCTTCCATTCTTAGATAGATTGCAAACCAAAAAGCAAAAAAACATATTAAAATATCTATAGTAATAGCTATTGTTTTTTTTGTGTAGCGATTCAAAGAAAGCATGTTCTTTGAAAACTGTTGATCATAAAATTTCATAAACTTATTTTAAATTAATGGTAACATCTTAAACTAAATTTAACAATTATTGATAATTTTGAAAAAACAAAATTATATTTTATTTGAAAAATAGAAAAAAAAGTTTATGAATTAATTGCTAATAGCTTAATAGTTAATAAAATGGAAATATTAAAAAATACTATTTACTCAAATAGTAATTCTTATCCGTCTAGTATAAATAAAAAAAAAATTGAAGAAATTTATAAAAAATATGGATTAGTAATATTAAGAAACTTTGATTTTAATGAAAATAGTTTTTTTAAATTTGCAAATCAATTTACTAAAACGTTTTCAAATGATGCAAATAGAAGAAAAAAAACAGATAAAAAACAAATTAATCATGTTGATGTTGGAATAAAAAAAATGTCTCTTCACTCAGAGGCAAGCTTTGCGCCAACTTGGCCTGAAATAATTTGGTTTTATGGAAAAAATGTATCGAAGAAATATGGAGAAACAACAATTTGTTGTGGAAATGAACTTTGGGAGGCGCTCAGCTCTAATACAAAAAAATTTTTAAAGTCCAACCTTTTAAAATTTAAAGTAAAATCTGACATAGGTATAAAAATTAAAAATAAAAAATGGAATTTAAATAAAATTGGTGTTTTTAATGAATATTTAGATAAGAATGGATATTTGAATTATGAACATGTCAAATTTGCTATAACAAACTCCAAATATACTAATAAGATTTATCTTTCCTCACATATTTTATATGAGGATACTGATCCAACAATAATATCAATGAAACTCGCTAATAATAAAGAAATTCCAAAAAAAATTATTAATGAAATTAAAAAAAAATCAGACTCAATTACATATTATCATCAATGGAAAAAAAGAGATGTACTGATGATAGATAACAAAAGATATATGCATGGAAGAAATAAAATAATTAAAAAAGATTTGAGGGAAATTCTAAATATTCAAACATTAATATCAAATATCTAATTTTAATGAAAGACCACGATTGGGTTATACTAGGAGCTGGAGAATTTGGGAAAGAAATCTATAATATTTTTTTTAAAAATTCCAAAAAAAAATTAGTTTTTTTTGTAGACGACTATGTAAAAAAAAAAAAATTTTTAAAAAAAAAAATAATTCAATTTGATAAATTATTTCAATCTAAAAAAACTTATAATTTTGTCTTAGCTATTCTTGACAAAAATGTAAGAAAGAAAAAAATTTCACAAATTTCTAAATATAAAAACTTAATTCCTAAAAATCTTATTCACGACAATACTTATTTGTATAATAATTTTAAATTTGGAAAAGGAAATATTCTATATCCCAATAGTAATATAAATTATGGCTCAAATTTAGGAAATTTTAATATTTTACAATTTAACTCAAGTGTTGGTCACAATTCTAAAATTGAAGATAATTGCTTTATTGGGAGTAATTCAACAATTTCTAGTAATTGTTTGCTTAAAAAAAATATATTTTTAGGAGCAAACTCAAATATTTCTAGAAATATTAAGATTGGATCTGGAGCTCATATTGCTCCATCAACATTAATTTATAAAAATATAAAAAGAAATATGAAAGTTTTATCTTTACCAAGATTAATTTTTAGTAAGATTAAAATTTAACACCAAGTTTTGATAGTATTTTTTTTCCTTCTGCATATGAAGAAAAATTTACTATATCATCAGTATCTAATGTTACATTAAATGCTTCCTCTAATTCGGAGACTAATGTCATGTGACCGATCGAGTCCCATTCATCAATTTCATTATAATTTAAATTTTCTACTTTTTGACTATCGTCCAATGACAAACCTTTAATAAACGTTTTTTTATATAATTCTTCCATTTTAAGTTTTTAATAATTCTGTGATGAGCTTATATAAGGATTTAGCATCTAAATTCAATAAATTTATTAGGTGACTATATTCTCCACCAGAAGGATAATTATCTTTAATGCCTAATCTAATTAATTCTGAATTTTTGTTTGGGATTGAGCCCAAAACTTCAGCGACAGCGCTACCAAGTCCACCAATTATATTATGTTCCTCAACAGTCAAAATATATTTATGTGTTTGAGAAATTTGTAAAATTTCTTTTTCATCTATAGGTTTTATTGTATGAAAATTATATACTGAAATTTTTTTATGTAAGCTTTTATAAATATCTTCACTAGCATCGATAACATCATTCACTCTAGCTCCACATGCAAGAACAGCAATTTCTTCACCTTCTCTCAGTTTAATAGCTTTACCTATTTGAAAATCATAGTCATCTTCGTAAACTTTTGGGTTTGGTTGTCCGCCAGTCAATCTTATATAAGTAGACTTATTTTGACTGAGACTAGCATATATAGATTTTACTGTTTCTAAGGAGTCAGCAGGTGAAATTATATTAATGTTAGGTATAGATCTAATAGCACCAACATCTTCGATTGATGCATGAGTAAAACCTAAAGTACCTAGAACCAATCCTGAAGCTAGACCTACCATAGTAATTTTTGATTTCATATAACCTAAATTATTTTTTATTTGCTCACAGCACCTTAAAATTTGAAATGGTGAAAAAGTAGTAGTTATTACATTATAACCAACTTCTGAAAGTCCCGTTGCAACTCCAATCAAATTTTGTTCAGAAATCCCAACATCAGTATATTTTTCGGGATAAATTTTTTTAAACCTATCTAGCCCAGCTGATGTAGAAACATCGCTTGTTACAACTTGTAGGTTCTCAAATTCTTTTTGTATATCTAAAAGGGACATACCAAAAGCTGCTCTTGATCCCATCTTTGACCATAAATCTATATTTTTATTATCAATTTTCATTTATCCAACTCAATTAATGCTTCTTGATACTGATTATTTGTTAAAATTTTATGATGCCAAGCATTATTATTTTCTGAAAAACTAAATCCTTTTCCTTTAATTGTATTCGCGATTATTATTCTAGGCTTTTTACTGGGCACAATTAAAGAGTTGTAAATATCAAAATAATTATGACCATCAATTTCTAGAACGTCCCAATTAAAACTTTTCCATTTTTCATTTATTGGGTTTAAATCAAGAATATCTTTTCCTGACCCTGTCTGTTGAAAATTATTTCGATCCAATATCACACAAAAATTATCCAATTCAAATTTTGGTGCTGATAAAGCTACCTCCCAAATTGCTCCCTCATTACATTCCCCATCCCCAATAATTACATAAACTTTAGAATTATTATTTTTTTTTTTTAATCCTAAAGCAATACCCATCGACATAGATAGACCCATACCTAAACTTCCTGTTGATAATTCTATTCCTTTTTCTAAATTTTTAACTGGATGACCTAATAGGAAACTATTTGACTTTTCAAATGTAAGCATTTCTTCCTCTGAAATTATACCTATTTCCATTAAAACAGAGTAAAGGGACATACAAGCGTGACCTTTACTTAACACAAATCTGTCTCGAGATAATTCTTTATAATTATTCTTATTAAAATTGATTATATCATGAAAAAGAACTGCAATAATATCAATGCAAGATAAAGCGCCCCCAAAATGAGAACTAGCAGCTCCCGCTGATAAGGACATTTTTAAAATATTTTTTCTTAAATTTTTAGCAAATTCAGTAGTTTTATTTTCATTAAAACTATTCATTAATTCATTCCCCCATCAACTCTAATTGTTTGACCAGTTATATAACTTGATAAATCAGAAGCTAAAAACATAATAACATTTGCTATTTCATTTGGATTGGCAATCCTTTTAATCATTAAATTTTCAGTTGTACTTTTTATATATTCTTCCTTAGTACTTTCTTTCATTAAGTTTGTATCTGTTAGTCCAGGTGCAACACAGTTTGATCTAATATTAAAAGGAGCTAACTCTCTGGCTAAGACTTTTGTTGCAGACATTAAAGAAGCTTTTGACGCAACATAAGCTAACCTACCTTCATTAGCGTCAATAGCTGCGCTAGAGGCAACATTTACTAATGATCCACTTTTTTTTCTAATCATTTTTTTTAATATTATTTGAGAAAATAACATTTGATTTAAAAAATTTACTTTTTGCATACTTTCAAGTTCTTTAATTGGTGTCATTAAAAAACTAGATGTGGTGATAGCACCCGCATTATTAACTAAAATATCAATATTTGGATGTTTTTTTATAATATCTATAGCTGCTTGTTTGGTATTTTCATCGTTGTTAAAATCAAATTTAATCTCAAATATTTTATCAGGAAAATTTTTTTTTAAGTTTAATAACTTGCTTTCAAATTTCTCATTATCATTTCTATAGCAAGCAATTACTTTGCTACCATTATTTAAAAATATTTCTAAGGTCGACAAACCAATGCCTCTACTAGCTCCAGTTATAATTGAAGTTTTTTCCTTAAGTAACATTCAAAATTTATTCTTCCTATTAAACTAATAGTAAATGAGCAATAGCTAATTGATTATTAATCATTAACTGGTAGTTTGTTTATATAGTCACCCTTGGTAATATCACTTTTATCGAATATTTCTTCTGGAATTGCAGGTTTGAAGATTGTTTGGCCACTTTTTGTCATGAAATTGCTAATAAAACTGGTGTCCTCTCCCGCTAGACAAAGATCGCTGTGTTCTCTGAAATATTTTATACTAAAACCATGATCAATAATTTCTTTTAAAGGTTTTTCAAAAATATTTCCTATTTTTATATGTACATAAGGACAAACTAAAACATCCCCAATAGGTGTAACATAAATTCTGTTAACCGTAGTGCATCCTAAAATTTTTTCATGATTTTTATCAAATGGATTCCAAACATTTCTGACTAAATTTTTATATTCTTTTCTAATTTTTCTTAAATATTCTCTATCTTTATCATCACATATTATATCTTGAGCGTTTTGCCACATTCCTGATGGTACAGCTACATTTAATAAAGTTTTATACCTTTTTTGTTTAGAATAATCTAAAAGCTGCTTAAAGTGCTCTGTATCAGCGTTATAGTGTCCTACTGTTATATTTAAATAAGGATCCATACCTGCATTTTTTACATGTTCTAGGGCTGCAATAGCTCTTTTCCATGACTCTTTCCTTCCTCTTATTTCATCATGAATTTTTTCATCCATACTGTCTATGCTTACTGAAACTCTACTGACCTTATATTCAGCTAGTCTTTTGGCCATACTTTCATCCAAATAATAACCATTGGTGGTTAGATACATATAAAATCTCTCTGGCTTAATAGCCTCTAGAACTTGGAATAATTTTTTAGGTTGCAAAAGTAACTCTCCACCCTGAAGGTCAAATTCAAAATATCCCAATTCATCTGCTTCATCAGCTAACTTTGCTATAGCCTTATAGTCTAAATATTCTTTAACATGGTCACCTTTTGGAGAATTAGTGAAACAATATTTGCATCTTAAATTACAAGCGTTATTGAAGTTTAAATCAATTCCTCTTGTTTTAGTACCTACTTTTCCATTATTCTTATTAACATAAGTATAAAAATCTTTTAGTTTTTTAACTAACTTAGGTTTATTTAAAAGTGATGAGGCTATAGGCATAAGTTATCTATAAAACTTTCTCAAATTTTTTGCAAGTATTAAACGAAATTCTCCAGAACAAGCCTCTTTATCATTAATAAAACTTTTTGCAAAAATATCTGCAATTCCTGCTTTAAATTTTATAATTTCTGTTTTTATTATAAGTTTGCTTCCAGGTACAACTTTGCATTTATATTTAATATTATTAGCCGAAAGAACATATACAATCTCACCGGCATTTCCTTCCATTGTTAACAAAGATAATGCACCCATTTGTGTTAAAGCTTCTTGCTGAAGTGCGCCAGGCATATTTGGATCTCCTGGCCAATGTACTTTGAAAAACCATTCGTTTTCTAATAATTTTTTATAGCCATTTGCATATTTGCCTGGATAAACTTCATCAGCATGATCTATCATTAAAAAAGGGTCTCTATTTTTTTGGTAATATAATATTTCCTTTTTTTTTAATTCTAAAATCATCTTACTAAATTATTGTTATATTTCTAGTTAATGCCTCTCTCAAATCTATGCCATCCCAAATATAATTCATTTCGAGTGAGCCGCCAATATTAACAAATCTATCAACACCGTATAAATTTTTATTTTTTGTTAATTTGTTTAATTCATTTTTGTTAAAGCCTAAATATGTAATTGTCTGACATCCTCGATCTACAAATTTTGTTATATCAGATAATTTTTTTAAATCATTTTGAAAAAATAGTCCAAATTTACCTTTATAAAAATTTATATCTCTAGGAACTTTTTTAAGCTCAATTATATTTATAATATTAAAAAAATTCCTATAACTTTTTACATATTCATTTTTATTTGCAAAAAAAATTGATGAAACTACTTCTTTGTCAATAGCAGAATGATCTTTAAAAATTTTATTATATTTTATTTCTTTAAGATAAGCATAAACAGCGTCCCAAAATTTTTTTTTGGCCATATTTATTTTTTTTCCAATCCAATTTATTATTATTGGTGATGAGCAAGCTGCTTGATCAACTAGATAAGTGTCATTAAAAAAATTTTTTGCCACTGTTTTCATTTGCATTTTTGAAATGTTGATTAAAAATTCTGCTTGAATAATACAAATTGAATATCTATCATAAAAAAAAATATCCTTCGTATGTGGCTCAGTAGAAATTTTTTTAAAATATCTAACTGTTTCATTGCCACCCCAAATCATTCTTCCATCACAAATCAAGCTTAATTTCATATTTATTTCATCAGATCTATTATAAAAAACAAAATAGTTATTTTCATAAAGCCTCTTATATTTATGCTTCATTAAATTATTTATTATTTCAACAAATTTTCCTGAATGATCTAATAATTTATTTGAGATTCTCATAATATTTGTGTTGCCCAGTAGTAATGAAAAAATTAAACTGTAAGCAAAATTTGTTGGTATATTGTTTGGTGGCACATGAAATATTAGGCCTAAAGGCTTTTTTATTTTTTTTAAATTTAAAAAATCATGTTTAAGTTTTAGAATATTACCTCTTCGACAGAAAAAGGCAAATGTAGCTATATCTGGATGATCCCTTTTATCAAATTTCGAAAATAAAATTTTTGACAAATCATTTACAAAATTACAAATGTAATCTTCATAAGGCTCAAATTGTTTTGATTTAAATCTAAATTTTAAAATATCATTTTCTCTAATAATCATCTACATTACCACAACCTCTAATTTCAGACTTCGGTATCCGACCAAGTACTTTAAAATATTTCCCAGATCTTCCACATTTACAATTATCTTCTCCAAATATAACTCCTTGGTCCTCTGTAATAATACTATGTCCTGGATAACTTGTTGGTATTAAAGAGATTATTTGAATTAAACCAATATTTTTGTTTTTTTGCTTATCAAAATATTTATTTCTAATAATTATGTCAGAAAAAAATGAAGTATGAAAATATCCTTTTTCACACTCAAAAAATATAGACCCAGTTTGCTCAACCATTCCATAATAGTCATGAATATTTGTAATGTTAAATTTTTTTTTTATTAAATTATAAAAATTTTTTTTGTTTGCATTTTGATCTATAATTTTTTTCCATCCACCACCATGTATTAAAATTGAATTTTTTAAGTCAAATTTTACATTACCTAATTTTAATAAAGACTTCCACACTACTGAGGTTAAACCAAATAAAAATATTTTTGTATTTTTAAATTTTTTTAAAAAATTTTTTAATTCATTTATTTTTATATTTTCATTATCATCTAATAAAAAAAAATGTTCTTTTCCCATAAAAGAAAAGCCAGTAAAAGCAGCTTCTCTAGCTGAATGTTTAAAATTTTTATTATTTGATTTTTTTTTATCAAAAATTATCATTGGCAAGCGTGTATTAATATCAAAAAAATCCTTAAAAATTTTAGTAAGTACCTTTATTTGTGTATTTGCATTATCTTTATCAAGAAAAATCTTAGAAACATTTCCACCTGTCCCAGAAGACTCAAGAATTTTAAAAATATTTTTATCATCTATTGTTTTTAAATTTAGACTTTTAAAGATTTTGGCAGGTAAAAAAGGAAGTTCTTCAATTTTACTAATTTTATCTTTATTCTTTATTTTTACAATATTTGAATATAATTTTGAGTTTTTTTTTATGATAATTATTTAGTTTTACTATTTCTTCAAAAAATAGACTCTTTTGTTTAAAACTTGTCTTATATGAATTAAGTTTTTTAAATTTATCTAATTTTATTAACATTTAACTTATTATAGTCTATTTTTTTATTCAACGTATAAGGAATTTTTTTTATTTTAATAAAATCAATTAAATTTTTTCTTATATTAAATCTTGTAAAAATAAAATTAGTTAATTCATCCATATGAAAATTTTTATTACTAAAAATGATTATCTTTTCACCTATGAATTTTACATAACAATTTGAATATTTCTTGTTTAAGCTTTTTTCAATTTCATCTAGACTAATTCTGTGACCATAAAGTTTTATATATCTACTTTTTCTACCTGAAATATAAAAAAAACCCTCATTATCAAAAAACCTTCATCTCCAGTCATAAGAATAGATAAATTTTTATCTCCTAATGCTAAATCTTTCCAATTATTAGCATATCCTAAACAAACATTATCTCCTTCATAAACTAGCTCTCCTTTTTTAAAAGGTTCGGATATTCTTTTATTACTTTGATCTTTTATGACAAAAGAATTTTGAAGACCTTTGCCAATACTTCCTATTTTTTTTTTCATATCTATAAATGGCAAATATGACATTCTTGATGTTGCTTCTGATGCCCCATACATAGATATAAATTCTAGATTGTTTTGTTTACAAAATCTATACAATTGCAAAAGTGAATTTGAGTCCAAAGCTCCACCAGCATGTGTAATATATTTCAGAGTTTTAATTTTCAATCTTTCTAAACCAATTTTTATCAGTAACTTATAAATATAAGGCACTCCACCAAATGTTGTAATTTTGAATTTTTTTAAAATGTCAAAAAAATTTTTTTGAATAACTGAACCTGAATATACAAAAATATTTGCACTTCTCATTAAATGTGAATTAATTATCGACATTCCATATGTATAGCTAAAAGGCATAGTTGTAATAACATTATCCTTTTTTTTTATTTTTAAAAAATTACAAATATCAAGGGTATTTGAGTAAAGATTTTTATATGAAATTCTTACCATTTTTGAAGATCCTGTTGATCCAGATGTAGGAAGTAAAATTGCTAAATCTTTAAATAATTTTTTTTTATTGTTAGTTTTAGATTTATAAAAAAATAAATTATTGATTCTTTTAACTAATTTATATTTCTGACTAAAATTCTTTCTTTTAGTTACTACAAAATCTGGTAAAAATTTTAGTAAATATCTTTTAAAGAAAACTTCATTTAAATTTTCATTAACTAATAACGGAACACTACCATAAGACAAAATTGATATATACGAAAGAATACTTTCGTAACTATTATAACATTCAACTAAACATAATAATCGTTTTTTTTTCAAAAATTCAAATTTTATTAATTCTTTTTTAATATCAATTTTTTTTTCAATAGTAATTAACTTTCCAGAATAATTTTTCTCAAAAACTTTTTTAAAAAAATTAAAATCTTTTTTTTGAATTTTTTTCATCTAATATTCTTACTTGATAATTTTATTTCTTTTATATAATGATAGTCTTTTTTAGGTGTGCTAATTACTTTTAAAAATGTTATAAATAAAATTTTTAGATCAATTATAAAATTCAAATTTTTGGAATAATATTTATCTAACTCAAATTGTTTTTTCCATTTTGAATTTTCTCCTTTTTTTTTATTAATAAAAGTTTCTATTTGAGCCAAACCAGTTATTCCAGGTTTAACTTTATTTCTACAATGTTTTTTAAATTCTTTTATTTTTAAGTATTTTATAAGAAGTGGTCTTGGTCCCACAAAACTAAGCTCTCCTTTTAAAACATTAATCAATTGTGGCAACTCATCCAAACCTGTTTTTCTTAAAAATTGCCCAAAAATAAATTTTTTTTTACCTCTATATGAATGCTTACATTTCGAGTCGAGTAGAGTTTTAAATTTATAGATAGTAAAAATTTTATTATTTATACCTGGTCTTTTTTGAGAAAAAATTACAGAACGAATTTTAAAAAATAGAATTATAAAAATAATTATTATCAAGGGTAAAAAAAATATTAATAAAAATAATGCTAAAAAAAAATCTAAAAAACCCTTAATAAAATTTTTATACATTATTAGCAGTATTTTTTTAGGATATTTTTAATACTTAAAATTTCTTTTTTAACTTTATTTATATTTCTATTTGGATTGATTGGAAACATTATACTCGTTTCACCAAGTAATTTTGCATTTAATAACCTTTTTTTTGGATAGAATTTTGATTTCATGAATATTTTTTCTCTATAAATTTCAGGACATGATCCAACTCCACAATTAATTTTATTTTTAATAAATTGTTGTATTAATTTTCTTTGCTTAATCTTATTCTTATTTAAAAATAAATTTAAGCGATAAAATGCATGTACAAATTGATTACTTTTTCTCAGATTTTTTTTTGAAGAACTCTTTTGAAAATTAAAATCTGGTTTTTTAAAAATATCATATTTTAGATAGTAATTTTTTAAACCCTCTAAATATAAGTTGGCTATAAAATTTCTTTTTTTAATTTGCAAATCTAGTGATTTTAACTGTTCTCTTCCAATTACAGCTTGCATTTCTGTCATTCTATAATTTGATCCATAATCATCATGCAGCCATTTAAATCCAGATTTATGTTTTTTGTTAAAAAGACTTTTATAATTTTTACCATGATCTTTTAACGACCATAATTTTAACCATAGTTTTTTATTGTTGGTTGAGATCATGCCTCCTTCACCACCCGTTGATATTATTTTATCCTGGCAAAAAGACCAGGTAGATATATGACCGAACGAACCAACTTTTTTACCTCTATAAATTGCACCATGGGCTTGTGAACAATCTTCAATTAAAAAGATTTTATTTTTTTTAACAAACTTTAAAATTGGATCTAAATCACATGATAATCCATTCAAGTGAACAACAATTATTGCTTTTACATTTTTATTATAAACTTTTTTTATACCTTCAATACTTAAATTGCCATTTTTATCTACATCTGCAAAAACAGGTTTTAATCCCAAATTTAATACACAACTTGCAGATATTATAAATGATCTAGGTGTAACTATTACTGAGTCCTTTTTTTTTAAATTTAAAGCTTTTAAAGCTATCTCCAACGCAACACTACCATTTGAAACAGTTAACGAATATTTGACTTTATGATATTGAGAAAATTCTTTTTCAAAATTTTTACATTCATTACCAGTCCAATAATTAACTCTTCCAGATTTAAGAACCTGTTGAACCTTTTTAAGAGTTTGCTGATTAAAATTTGGATAACTTAATTTCATTGTAAAAAGATTTAGTATAATTACTTTATAGACAAAATAAAAATATTTTATAGATTTTATATTTCAAATAATTTTTGTCTGTAATTATGTGTTAGTATATTAATAAATCTTAATTAATCATAAATTCATTATATTTAACATGCTTTGGTTTACTTTGTTTATGTCATACTTATTTTTTGCAATTAAATAACTTTCTTTAGCCATTTTTACTATAGTTTCATCTTTTTCGTTAAGTAACCTAATCATTGCATTTGCTAAAGTTGCTGGATCTTTTATTGGAACTAACAAACCATTTTTTTCATGAACTACAGTTTCACGGCAACCTGGGACATCTGTCGTAATTATAGGTCTTCCTATTGAAAGCGCTTCAAGTACTGAGCGTGGTGTTCCTTCACGATAAGACGGTAACACATAATATTTGCATGATTTTAAAATAGATTGAACTGATTTGATCTGACCTAAATATTCAATATCGCCATCATTAATCCATGTTTGCAACTCATCAGCGGTCACAGCTGAAGGATTTTCATCTAAATATCCAGCGAGTTGAAAAGTGACATCAGGAAAACGTAATCGAACAATTTTAGCAGCGTCAACATACTCCCTTACTCCTTTATCTCCCAATAATCTTGCCATCATTAAAAAAACTTTTTTTGATGGTAAGCTTGTAAATGGGTACTCATTTAAGTCAATTCCCGATCCGTTTACAACATGTGATAATTGTTTTTGTTTTAATATTTTTAATTTATAAAATAAAGATTGATCATCTTTGTTTTGAAAAATAGTTATTTCTGAATTTTTTAGACCTAGACTATATAGTCGAGATATTAAATATTTAAAAAAAAATTTTTTTATTGAGTAAATTTCTGTGAAAGCAAAACCTAAACCAGTAATTAAAGGGTAATAACTAATTTTATCAAAAAATTTCAATACTAGACCAGTAAATATTACTGGTTTTGTTGTGTAAGAAATTATTATATTGGGCTGGGATTTTTTAATAATTTTATAAAGTTCTAAGAGAGATTTATAATTATTTATAAAATTAAATCCAGTTCTAGAAAGTTTAAAGAAATTTATATTAATACCTAGATCTATTAATTTTTTTTGTAAAATAACAGAAAAATCATCTACAGGTGAAGCAACACTCACTTTATATCCTCTAGATAATAATTTTTTAATCAATGGAAATCGAAAATTAATTAGCGATGGACCATAACTTGCAATTATCAAAATATGTTTCATAATTTAATTTTCAATTTTAATTGATACAAAATTTATTAATTATATTCGTCTATCCATGCTTGAAACATTAAAATATCCCATAAATCATACTGCCAATTTTTTTGGCCTGATAAATGCTCCATCCATTTATCTCTTATTGGTTTTGGATTAAAAAAGCCTTCTTGTTTTAATCTTTTTTCACTAAGTAAATTTTCTGCCCAATCTTTCAATGGTCCTCTTAACCAGATACCAATTGGGACTCCAAAACCCATTTTTGGTCTTTCTGTTAAATCTTTTGGCACATATTGCTCTAATATTTGTCTCAAAATCCATTTTCCTTTACCATTTCTAAATTTTAGAGAATGAGGAATTTTCCATACATGTTCAATTAATTTATGATCAAGGAATGGAACTCTAGTTTCTAGAGAGCATGCCATCGCAGCCCTATCAACTTTGGTAAGAATATCATCAGGTAAATAAGTTATAAAGTCAAGAATCATCATTTGTTGTTGAATATCAAAGTTTTTAAGATCTTGGTTTAAATCAGTTAATAATGTTTTTGGTTCTTTACAATTTACAACAACTTTATTTGGATTTTTCCAATGTGAACAAAGCTTATAATAATAATCATACAATGTTTGGGACTCCAACACACTTGCTCCTTTGTGTATTTTATCTCCAAAATTTACATGATCATTTAAACCTGGTAAATAATTTGATATTTTATTCCAATTTTGTGATGATATTAGTTGAATGCTAGAAGCTAGAATCTTTCTCAGAGACAATGGTATAAAACGAAACATATTTAAAAATTTTTTACTCATTAAGTATCGATTATAACCACAAAATAATTCATCTCCTCCATCTCCTGAAATAGCGACCTTTACATGATTTTTTGCAAGTTGCGAGACTAGAAAGGTCGGAATTTGTGAAGAGTCAGAAAATGGTTCATCATAAATACAAGGAATTTTTGGAATTACATCCATAGCTTTTTTTGATGAAACATAAAGCTCTGTGTGATCTGTACCAAGATGATTTGCTATTTTTTTTGCGTATTTAGACTCATCATAATCATTCTCCCTAAAGCCTATTGTGAAAGTTTTAACAGGATTAGAAGATTGTGATTGCATGAGTGCTACTACTGTTGATGAATCTATTCCACCAGAAAGAAAAGCTCCCAGAGGTACATCGGATATCATTTGTTTTTTTACTGATAACTTTAAATGTTTTTCAAGATCTTTTTTAATATCCACTTCGCTTAGTGAAAAATGATTATTATTTTGATTCTTTGCAGTTTCTGTATAAGACCAATATGATTTGGAGATTGGAAGTAGATTTTTTTTTAAATCACTTTCTTTCAATTCTAGATAGTTTCCAGACATTAATTTATGAATATCTTTGTATATTGAATAAGGTGCGGGTATACAATTATGGCGTAATTGGAGAGCGATTGAATTTCTATTAATCTCACCACTAAACATAGGATGAGTTTTAAGTGCTTTAAGTTCTGAACCAAAAAGAAAAACTTTGTTTTTACCTTCGCCCTGCCATCCATAGTAAAGTGGTTTTTCTCCAGCTCGATCTCTTGCTAATATTAGACTACGTTTTTTTTTATCCCAAAGACCAAAAGCAAACATTCCGTCAATTTTTTGTAATGCAATTTCTATTCCCCAATAATCTATGGCTTCTAATAATGTTTCTGTATCAGAACTTCCTCGCCATTTAGTATTAGAATTTTTTTGTTTAAGTTCTCTCCTAATTTCAAGATGATTATATACTTCGCCATTATAAGTTAAAATAAATCGACCTGAATTTGATTGCATTGGTTGATTACCTGCTATAGATAAATCTATAATAGATAATCTTTGATGACCAAAAACAATTCCTGAATTGCTATCAGACCAAATTCCATTGGTGTCCGGCCCTCGGTGAGAAATAGCCGAATTCATTTTCGCAATTATATTATCAAAATTATTAGAGTACTTGGAATAAAAACCATTAATCCCACACATATTTAATTTTTATATATTTTTTGTAATTAATTTATAGTTTTAAATCTACTTTGCTTGAATTAAATAAGTTTTTTAAATCAAAAATTACATGATTTCTTTTGCATGACTTTTTGATTTCATTAAAACCTAATGCTTTAAATTCTTTATGAGCAACTGCAATTATTACTGCATCATAAGTATTATGGTTTAGTTTTGAGGTTGGATAAATACCATATATCTTATTAATTTCCTCACCATTTACGTATGGATCTACTAGATTTAACCCACATTCAAATTTTTTTAATTCATTAATAATATTTTCAACACCTGAATTGCGTATATCTGGACAATTTTCTTTAAATGTCAGCCCCATTATTAGGATTGTGGATCCTTTAATGGCAATATTTTTTTTTTTCATTTTCTTAATCAGTTCTGAGGCTACATAATTGCCCATATTATCATTTAATTCTCTGCCTGCCAAAATAATCTTAGGGTGGTAACCAATACTTTCTGCTTTGTAAGTGAGATAATAAGGGTCAACACCAATGCAATGACCTCCTACTAAACCTGGTTTAAATGGTAAAAAATTCCATTTACTTTCTGCAGCATCCAATACTGCTTGAGTATCAATATTCATTTTTGTAAAAAGTATTGATAGTTCATTTATCAAAGCAATATTCAAATCACGTTGTGTATTTTCTATTACTTTGGCTGCTTCTGCAACTTTTATACTAGAAGCTCTATGAGTTCCAACAGTAATAATATCATTATATAATTCGTCTACTAAATCGGCTATTGCCGGAGTTGAGCCTGAGGTTATTTTTTTTATTTTTGTAATTGTATGATCTTTGTCTCCCGGATTTATTCGTTCTGGACTATAACCACAAAAAAAATCTTTATTAAATTTTAATTCTGAAAACTTTTCAAGCACAGGTACACACACCTCTTCAACACAGCCTGGAAAAACTGTAGACTCATAAATGATTAAATCTCCTTTTTTGATAATTTTACCTATCATTTCAGAAGACATCAACAATGGCGTTAGATCTGGCTTTTTTAATTTATCTATGGGTGTTGGAACAGTAATAATATAACAATTCGCAGATTTTAAATCTTCCTCTCTATTAGTAAAACTCAATTGATGTAATTTTTGAAGTTCAGATTTAGTAAACTCTAAATTGTGATCTATTCCCAATTTTAATTCTTTTATTCTTTTCTCTTTAATATCAAAACCAATTACTTTCCTTTTTTTCGAAAATTCTAAAGCAAGAGGCAAACCTACATATCCTAAACCAATAATTGCTAATTTTAGATCTTTATTATCGTTGATCATATTTGATAATATTCTTTATACCATTTAACAAAATTAGCCACTCCCTCAATTATTGATGTTGATGGTTTATAATTAAATTTTTTTTTTAAATTATCTACACTTGCATATGTATCTGGTACATCTCCTGGCTGTAGTGGTAAAAAATTAATTTGTGCTTTTTTTCCTAAAGTTTTTTCGAGTGCATCAATATAATTCATTAAGTTTACTGGTTCATTGTTACCTATATTGTAAATTCGCCATGGTGCTTTGCTGGTAGCTGGGTCTGGTTTAGCACTATTCCAATCAAGATTACTATTTGCTGAATTATCCAGAGTTTTAATTACTCCATTAACAATATCATCAACATATGTAAAATCTCTAGTATGTTTACCATTATTAAAGACATCAATTGGTTTTTCATTTAGAATATTTTTTGTAAATTTAAATAAAGCCATATCAGGCCTTCCCCATGGTCCATAAACTGTAAAGAATCTAAGACCAGTAGTCGGCAAATTATAAAGATAACTGTATGAATGTGCCATTAATTCATTAGATTTTTTAGATGCTGCATAAACAGATAATGGATGATTTACATTATCATGCTCTGAAAATGGCATTTTGGTATTAGCACCATACACGCTTGAAGTGCTAGCATAAACTAAATGTTCAATTTTATACTTTTGACAATTTTCTAAAATATGAGCAAATCCAATAATATTGCTATTAATATAAGCAAGCGGGTTCTCTATAGAATAACGGACCCCTGCCTGTGCAGCTAAATTAACAACTTTTTTTATTTTATTATTTTTAAAAATTTTTTCTAAATTCTTTTGATCGCTAATGTCTAATTTAATATGTTGATAATTTGAATATTTCTCTAATCTTGCTAATCTTTTATCTTTAAGCTTCGGATCATAGTAATTGTTATGATTATCAATACCGATTATATCATCTCCTCTTTTTAAAAGAGCTTCACATAATGAAAAACCAATAAAACCTGCTGAACCTGTTATTAAAGTATTTGTCATTTGTTTTTTAGTAGAATTTTTATTGTATCAATTTTATTCATCTTTATTTCTTCAAAAGAAAACTGGAGCCTAATATACCTAAATATTTACCCTTAAATTCTAATATAAAATAGTCTTTTTTTGTTTTATTAACCAAATTTTTAAAGTGTAAATTATCTTGAATATCATCAAAAATAACAATCGTGTTTTGATTTGTTTTTGGAATTAATGCATTAAAAACTTTATTTCTACCACTAAAACTTTTGTCACTATCATAATGAATTAAATCAATTGTATTATCTTCAATTTTTTTTACAATTTCAGGTATAGCCAAATCGTCTCCTCTAATATCTAAGTACCAATTTATTTTATTGATCTCATTTTTTGCTAGAAAACCAACGTATTGTTCTGGATTCTTAAGCCTAAAATATGGAAAATCACTAGAATACAATTTTCCTTTTTTATTTTTCGTAAAAGCTGTGAGAATAGCTAAACTTGACCAGCCCGCAGCAACACCTGTTTCTACAACAATATTTGGTTTTAACTTCCTCACTAAAAAATATAAAAGAATATAATTCCCACCTCCACCAAGTGAGACACCTAATTTAGATAATTTTTCTTTTGCCTCTTTTTCAATATCAGAAATATCAGGTAAAATTTCTTCATACAGTAATTGATCAATTGATCTACAGAATTCTTCTGTTGTGAACTTTGTATTTAATTTTGCAAATTTTAAAGCATCTACAGAAGTATTTTTCTCAAATTTTTTAACAATCTTTTTAATTATTACATTAAAGAAATTAGGTTTAAGTATGTTAATAAAAATATTTTTCATTTAAAAAGTTATTTATTATTAATGATGTAGACAAAAATCAATTTCACAATTAAAAAATATATGTATAAAAATTTAATCTATTTTATTTTTAATACATTTGTCCATAATCGATTATAATATTTAATCATCTTAGTTATATCAAAGTTTTTTTTAACTCTTAATCTTGCTTTATTGCACCTTTTGGTCCAATTTTTTGTTTTAATTTCAATTAGTGCTTTTTCAATTGCTTTTGCCAATTTAATTGGATTTTTAGGTCGAAGAACCCAACCAGTTTTTCCTACTATGTATGAAGAATCGCCAATATTAGTCACAACGCAAGGTGTTCCGCAAGCCATCGCCTCCGCTACAACATTGGGAAATCCTTCTCCGTAACTACTGCTTTGAACATAAAGATCTATTCCATTCATCACTTGTGATATATTTTTATTTTGGCCTAATAATTTAACATGTTTGGATAGTTTTAACTTCTTAATTGTAGAGAGCAGAATAAAATTATTTTTATTAATTTTTGATCCAACAAGCACACAAAAAAAATTAATATTTTTAGATCGAATTAATGATAACGCTTTAAGAAAATTTAAATGATCTTTTTGAGGATCATAACGCCCAATATTACCAATTAAAGGTATTTGATTTTTAATTTTAATTTTTTTTTTAAAGCTTATTTTTTTTATTTTATTAGGTTTTAAAATTGTTAAATCATATCCGTTTGGAATGAATTTTAGCTTTTTAATATCATACCCCTTAATTTCATAAATAATCTTAGCTTTTTTTGAAACAACTATAATTGATTTCGGTAATGAGAAAGATAGTTTAGCTAATAATTTTATAATTAAAATAGTTGAAAATTTTACTTTGCCAATTTCAAGATTTGAATAACGAATATTCCATACTATATTCTTAATACCTGCTAATCTTGCAGCAAGACTACCCACAAAATCACCATGAACAAGCCAAGTTTGTACAATATTAGGTTTTAAAAGACTTAGAAGTTTTGAAAGATAAAAAATTTTATGAATTGAAAAAAAATTACAATTTAATTTGTAAACTCTGATATTTAGCCTTTTTAATAACGAAAAATATTTACCAGAACCTGTAAGGGAGATAACAATATGTTTATTATTGACGTCATATTTACAAATTTTATATAATGTGTGTTCTGCCCCTCCATCTCCTAAACCAGTAATAATATGAACAATTTTCAAAATTTTTATAAATAAATAATTTAATACTTTTTTTTTAATCTAATTTTATCAATTATATAAATACACAAACCTGGAATAAAAACAAACCAATGCCACCAATTATTTAAATGTATTGAATTATTATGAAAACTATAACGTGCCCAAAGTAATCGTGAACGCCACCGGTAAATAAAAGACTTATAGACCCTGCTATCAGAAAGAAGTTTGTATAATTCAACCATTGCTGCAGGATAAGCTGTTTTCAGATAAAGCATTTTAGATGTAATTCCAGCATCTAAATAATTTTTAATTGCTACAACATTATTAAAACTTAAACAATTATAATCTTCTGCAATTTTAGCCCATAATAAACCTGGTGGAATTCGTTTGACTCCTTTAGGAACTTTATACATATATTTTAAAACTATTTCTTTGCTAACAACCTGTTTTAAATCACCTTTAACTTTAAAGTCTGCATAAATAAAATTGGTTATGCCATTAGGTGGCAAGTTTTTTAAATGAGATTTTTTTCTTTGTATTTTGACGCCATAAAGAAATGCTACTTGGTCTGGATTGTTTTTTATTGTATCTAAAATGAAATCTAAACCATTCTCAGTAAAAAGATCATCTGAGTCCATTTTGATAACATATTTTCCAGAAGAATTTTTATATGCTTTAAGCATTGCTGCTGAAACACCCGCATTATACTGATAAATATATTTAATATTTAGCTTATCACAATATTTATCTACTAATTCTCTTGTATTATCAGTTGAACCATCATCACAAATTACAATCTCAACATTAGAATAAGGTCTTATAGAATCTAACATTTTTTTTAAATTCTGTTCACGATTAAAAGTGGGGATACAGACACTTAGTAAGTACATATTTATTTTTTCAAATTTAAAAGGTTTTTTAAAAACATTTCAAGTACGGGTATCGATAAAATAGGAATTAAAATCCATGAATAAAGCAATATACGATCATGGTAGTTTAAACCGCTCATTATCATTCCAATACTCGAAATTAGAAAATAACATTGCCATAATATTTTCCTGTTATTATCTTTATTAATTTTTTTAGACTCAAGTAAATAAATAAAAAATGGTAAAAAAGTTGCTGAAAATTTTAAAATATTAAACCCTACTTCATAATTTGACTCGTAAAATAGCATTAAATTACTTTTAAAAAAAAATATATTTACTATTACTTCATTTAAAGATTCCGCAAAAAAAACTGGAAGATCTATAATATATAATGTTGTTGATAATAGAAAAAAGATAACATAAGGATTTATGTTTTTAAAAAATTTTGATGAAATATAAGCTATTAAAAAAATAAGAGCTGAAGCGTGAAATAAAGAAGCAATAAAAGTAACAATTAAAAAATATTTATAACTACGATCTCGATCTGGAAAGAAAAAAGCAAATATAATTAGAACTGCCAGCCCTTGTCGAATAACGACATAAAGCAAAGAGTTATAAGCAAAATAAAATGGAAATAAAATTAACATTATAAAATAAAAAATAAACTTCTTTTCTACTTTTGAATTTTTAAACATTAATTGACCAGCAAAATAATAAAATATTACACTTATAATAAAGAGGAATGTGTGAAAAGTTATATTCACCTTTGCAAATAGGTAGCCAAAGGCTGTAAATCCTAATTCATAATTATCGAAAATATTTCCCCAGTTTAAGTTATCTGTAAGGTTATAATAATCCCTTTGATACTTATAAAGATCACCTTCAAATTGTTCAATCTGTAGAAGTGGAATTATGTATATTATTCCTAATAAAATACTAAGAAAAAATATAATTAGTTTATGTTTACTAATTTTATAATTCATATTTAATTTATACCTATGTTTCCTTATTATGATTGAATTAATTAAAATTTATTCAATCTTACTGCTTGATTTGTATAAATTCAAATTTACAAATATTAAGCCTTAATTATATATCAACATTTTATCTGTAACTCTAAAAGACAATTACTTTATTTCTTTTATATTCTATAAAAAATTAAGCTATTTCCATCCGCACTTTAAATTTTATGTTTGTTTCATACATAGCAAATATTATATTTTAATTACAAAACTTACACATAATTAAAATTATTAAAAATTATAAAGAGATATTTTTAGTTATTATTTCTAGTTTTTTCTGTGATACATAAGTATTTTAAGAAAATATTAAATGAAAACTTTATATCGCCCAGAAATAGATGGTTTAAGAGCAATTGCTGTAGGTGCTGTTATTCTTTATCACGCTCAAATAAGTATTCTTGGTCATCAACCTTTTAAAGGTGGGTTTATTGGGGTTGATATATTTTACGTCATATCTGGATACTTAATTACTTCTATAATTTTAAAAGAATTATTAACCACTGGTACTTTTTCATTTAAACATTTTTATGAAAGACGAGTAAGAAGAATACTGCCAGTATTATTGTTTGTAATGCTAGTGTCACTTCCATTTGCTTGGATGTTATTGTTACCAAGTAGTTTAATTGATTTTTCAAAATCAATTCTCTATTCACTTGGATTTAGTTCTAATTTTTACTTTCACTATTCAGGTCAAGAATATGGTGCTGATAGTGGATTATTCAAACCATTTCTTCATACCTGGTCATTATCAGTTGAAGAACAATTTTATATTTTATTTCCTCTGATTTTATTAGTTACATTTAAATATTTGAGGAAATATTTAGTTCATATTTTAATCCTTGGTTTTATTGTAAGTTTAGGATTAGCAGATTGGACTAGTAAAAATTACCCATCTGCTTCATTTTATTTTATTCATACAAGAATGTGGGAACTTCTAGCAGGTTCAATTTTAGCATATTTTGAAACTACAAAAGGTCATAGAGGTAAAAATAAAATATTTAATCTAATATTACCATTTATTGGAATGGTTTTAATTGTTCATTCTATTTTATTTTTTAATGACGTTATATTTCATCCTTCACTTCAAACATTATTTCCTATAACTGGCGTTTGTTTAATTATTTGGTTTTCAAATAAAAATGAATTTATCACTAAAATATTATCAACTAAATTATTTGTTGGCGTAGGACTAATCTCATATTCACTGTATCTTTGGCATTACCCTATTTTTGCTTTTGCTAGAATAACCAATATTATTGATGCTAACAATTTAAATAAATTATATCTGGCTACTAGCCTATTAACTTTATCAATTCTATCTTATTATTTAATTGAAAGACCATTTAGAAATAAGAATTTTTATTTTAAAAAAATTTTAATAACATTGTTAATTTCAATTTTGATATTACTTATTTTTAATTTTAAAAGTTTATTTGATAAAGGTTTTAAAAATAGAATCCACTTTCCAGAAGTAGTTACAAATACTTTTGAAACTCTTAATTATAGAAAGATTTTAAAAAATGGCTTGAAATGTCATAATAGGTTAGGTGACAAAGGTTTTTGCATATTTAATGAAATGTCTGAAAATGAAGGGGATATAATTTTGCTTGGCGACTCTATGACTGATGCTTTATTAGCCAACATGATAGAGCAAGTTTCTAAGACAAAATATAGGCTAATTCACATGAGCTATAGCGGCAACTTATATTTACCTAATTTTATTTCATATGACAAATTTCAAAAAAAAATTACTCTTGATGAAAGTAGACATAATTATAGAAAAAAATTTTTGGAAAATAAGACCAGTAAAAAAACATACATAATATTTTATGGAGATTATAATTATTATTTTGAAAAAAGACTAAAAATATCTGAAAATAAAATAGTAGAATATGAAACTCCCAGATTATATTCAACAAGAGATGATATTTTTTTAAGTTATGAAAAAAGAAAAAAATTATTAATTAATAAAATAAAACAAAGTTTAGAAAGCCTATCTGTGAATAATAAGGTATTGTTATTATATCCTACTCCAGTTTCACCGGTAAAAATTTTAGATCATATTAAAAGTAATGGTAAAGAAATAAGTAAAGATAAAAATTTTTATAAAAAAGATAAAATAAATTATTCTAAAAATTTTTACAAAAATTATAATTTTGAAATTATAGATCTTTTTAATAAATTAAATTTAACAAATATTTATAAAATTAAATTAGAACATATTTTTTGTCCTAAAGATCAGTGTATTTTTTATGATAATAATTACTCTTATATTTTTGATAAATTTCATCCATCATATGAGGGTAGTAAAAAAATAAATGATTTGATAATGAAAAAAATTAAAAAGATAGAACTTGAATCTGACTAGGCCTTACTCCTCTCCACATATTTTATAATAAATTTTTTAATTTAATTTCATTCTTCTATTGTCTTTTTTAAATTACAATTTAAGGTCTGCAAATTATGTTTTATTTAATATGTAAAAAAAATTTAAAAACTTGTGAAATTTGTTATTTCAAGAAAAATAATAATTAAAATTAAAATAGAAGTTTTTTTAACAATATTAATTTTTGAAACTCTTGTTAATTAGTGTTGTTGAATTAAAAAAAAATTTTACTAAAATTGAGTATAATTTAAGTAAGAATGCAACAATTATAACGGCTATACCTTTGTGTAAACTATGCTTGCTAAAAAATAAATAAAGCATTCTCTTCTTATAAATCATAAATTTAGGAGTTGGGTTTTTTTTTAATTTTTGAACGTAAATAATTGATTTTTTTGCACTAACTCTGTATCTTTTATTGAATAGATCTTTCAAAGACTTTCTAGCAGGATGCCTAACAATCACTTCAGGTTCATAATTAATACCTATTCCTTTTGAATGTACTCTTCTACTCCATTCTGTATCACCTCCAGAAAATAACGAACTTTTAAACTTACCATACTCATCAAATAATGATTTTCTTGCAAACATGTTTGCCGTAACAGATAGGCCATTCATTGCTGAAATTTGTTGGTCAAATCCAAAAGTCATATCATAAAGCTCAGCGATATTAGGATTAACATCCGTTGGAAAAATATCAATATGGCCAGCTATTCTATCACAACCTTCGTTAAATTTATTAATAGCCCTCTCAATCCAAAATGTATCTGGAATACAGTCAGAGTCGGTAAATGCCAGTATATCTCCTTTTGATAAAGATATGCCTGTGTTTCTTGCTGCATAAGAACCAACTGTACTCTCCGTAACAATACTGTAATTATAGTTTTTAATTTTGTCTGGAATATAATCAAGGGAATTGTTATTAATTATAATAACTTCAAATTTTTTATGTGGATATGTTTGATTAGATAGTGCTTTCAAACACTTATTTAACCTATCCCAATCATTATAAGTGGGAATTATAACGGATACAAATGGCAATTCTTTAATATTTTTAAACATTTTTTACTCTATACAAAACTATCAACAATCCTCACTGCTTCATAAATTCTAGCTGATGATGTGGCAATATCAGCTGAACCCTTGATCATAAGATTGTCACTTAAACTTTCATATGTTTTTTTGTACTGCAAAGAAAGCCATTTTTGATTATAGTCTTCCCCTAAAGAAAATACTTTTCCAACATAAGCTAATTCAATTCCAGTAGGATTGTAAGGCCAACCATATGGACCCTTATCTAAATTTTCCAAGAAAGCTTTATTGTTAGTTGTTGAAACCATCTTTAAAAAAGTATCAGAATTCCAAAAATTGTGGTTGGGAAAATTTTTTTTTAATATAGCGTAAGCATATAAATTAAATGAATGATAACCAACAGATTTAATATAAAGAGAATTCTTTATTTTATGTTTTCGAAATCCTCTCAATATTTCCTTCAAATAACCTGGTATGTCTCTCAACTTAAAAAAATTATATTTTACAATCGGACTAGCATGGTATAAAATCCCATCAGAATAAGTTTCTACGTTCTGCCCAACTACATCTAAAAATCTTTTAACCATTTTATCTACTTTTTTATCTCTAAAACATGTTGCTATAGCTGCAAACCACAGCTGATGATTAAATGTAAAATCAAAGTCTAGTATATTTCCATTAACTTCCACTCTTTTCCAAATTCCTTTTTCATAATTAAATGGATGTTGAAAAAAAACATCAAGCGCTACTTTTCTAGCATTTTCAATATTTAATTCATTGTAGGCTGACATCAAACCCTCAATAGTCCAAGCTTGTCCTATTAATCCATTACAAGAATCTTTTCCAATAGCTGATCTACAAAAAAAACTTTTATTATTTGGACGTGAACTATGTGATAGTAGATAATCAACTGCTTTGTGCGATGACTCTTCTAAAGATTTTCTTTCTTTCAAATCTAGCTTATTCAGTCTTATAGAATAACAAAATAATGATAGCCAATGAGCAGTATTTCTAACAGGTGTTTCAGAATGCTTATAAGGCCCATTACACCCAGCATCAAATGAACCATTATTGTGCTGTGTTGATGCAGCTCTTAAACTTGCTTTAATTAATATATTTTGTAAATCTTCATTGGTCATTTTTGATATCTAATACATCAATATAACGATTTATCATTTGATCAAACAAAAATGATTTTTTAATTGTTTTTCTTGCATTTACACCCAGGTATCTTCTTAATGTTTCGCTGCTGTAAATTTTCATCATGGAATTTGCAAGTTCTGTTAAACTTTCAGATGGTGTTAATAGTCCATTTTGTTTGTTAGAAATTATTTCTCTAGGACCTGTGTTGCAATCACTGGCAATACAAGGAAGTCCAATTGACATTGCTTCAAGCAACGCATTTGGCAAACCTTCTCTTCTAGAAGGTAATACAAAGGCGTTATAATTCAATATTTTAGAAATTGGATCACTTACCTCTCCAGAAAATTCAACATATTTTTCAATTCTCAATTCTTTTGATATTTTTACTATTTTATCTAAATCCTTGCCAGACCCAATAAGAACTAATGATACGTTTTTGATTCTATGAGTATGTATTATTATTTGCATTGCATGCAGTAATATATCAATACCCTTTCTATTAAGATCTAAACTTCCTGAAAAACAAAATACAAAATTTTTATCTTTTTCTAATTGGTAATTATCAATGTATAATTCTGGGACCTCAACACCATTTTGAATAGAATAAACCCTTGAAGATAATAATGGATAAGAAGTTTTAAAATTCTCTCCTCCCTCTACTGAAACTGATATAATTTTTGATGGGCATCCTAATAAAATAAATTTAAAAATTGTAAATAGTCCTCTTAAATATTTATTTATTTTAGTTTTATTAACACACCCTGAAAGAACAGTTGCCACTGGAATAAATAAGGCAAGACCAGCATATCCGGCTACTCTGCAAGTTAATGTAGCTCTATTTATAATCAAGTTACACTTATTAATATAAAGTAGCCTAATTAAAGAAAAAACCCTAATAAAAGAAATATTTTTTTCACCAATATCATTTGGCTTGCCAACATTTATAACTTTGACACCTATTTTTTTAAATAGATTATACATATTTGTTTCACCCCAACCCTGAATTACAAACACTAAAACACTAATGTTATTTCTTGTGAGTCCTTCTGCTATTCTTAATGCTTGAATTTCTGTTCCTCTAGATTTTAAATAAGGCAGAACAATTCCTACGATTTTACCTTGTTTAGAAGAAATACAAACCTCTGTCATGTTTGGTTGTTGACCAGTTAGATACTTTTTTGCGCCAATCTCCATATCGATATGTTAAATACTCCTCAATCTTTAATTGCACCCTACTTTTGCTATTATCTTTTTTTTCTAATTGATCAATACAAATTAATTCTTTAGGCACTAACCAGTACCCTGTATGAACAATCTTTAAAGATTCTAATATTTTATAATCAAGTGACTTAGCTCTATACAAATACGATAATAAAATTTTTTTTATCAAAGAAATTTTAAGCAAAATATGGCTATCATTAATATTAAATTGTGGAGAGATATAAAAATTTTTGTTTGTGTCTTTAAAAAATGAAATATCTACAACTCTTTCGTTGAGCCCATAAATTTTGATTTTAACAACTTTTTCTCGTTGTTTTTTAACTCTAATATCAACATCTTTAAGTTTCTGTACTAAGGATAATATTCTATTATTTTCCAATACTGATATATCTATATCAGGATCTCCAGATATTAGCTGTCCATCCCTATGCAGACCAAGCAATGTACCACTATCCAGCCAATAAATGATATCATTTTCTTTGAAGATATTTAATAAACGATCAATTCCCAAATTCATATCTAACAATTATTAATTAATTTTTTAACGATTACAACAGCACTTTCTTTTGCATTATCAAATTGGAGAAAAAATATTTTATTTATGATACTTCTTTCTTTGGATCTATTGATATAAGCTTTTTCTCCATTTGGTAATAAACTAATACAATCTACATTAAGCATCTTAGACTTTTGTAAGTGATATTCATATAAAGATTTTGGTAAATTTGAATTTGTCACAACAATAGATTTTACCCCTAGCTGTGTTAAAGTGATCATTGCATCAGAACCTGGGGACCAGCAAAGTTTGCAAAAATCAAGATCCTCAAGCTTATACTTGCTTCTGTCAAGAATTTTAAAATCTTTAAAAAAATCTTTCTCCAAGCTTTCACTATTGGGATGTAAAAAAATATATATCTCATCTAAATTTCTGATCTTTCTTTGTTCATATAAAAATGTAGTGATTCTCTCATAGTATTCTTTTGGGGGTGGCGAAGAACCGTGATTTTTTTTTACTTGTGGTTGGAACGGAATATATGAATCTAAATAAATACCAGATCTCTTCTTATAGTTTGTACGTTTAGATTTAGAATTATTAAAACTAAAATCAAAAAAAGAGCTCTTAAAATTAAACACAGTTTTAAATTTTTTAAATATATCTAAATTAGCAGAACGAGAATTAAATATAAAATAATCAATTAAGTTATCTTTTTTAATATAATTCATTTTACTTAACAATAAAGATAGTAATTCTTTAACGATCATTTTGAAAGCAGTACTTATTGAATCAACTCTTATAAATTTTTTATCATTAATCACTATTGTGGTAGATCCACTTTGTTTACTAATTAATAAAATATTTTTCAAATTAACTAAATTTATGTTCTTTCTTCCCAAGTAAACTAAAGTAATGTCACAATAATTTTTTTTAATTGTTGTGAGAACATCATTAAAATTTTCAGGGACTATTATTCTATTAATCCATTTACACTTTTCATAATTTTCAACTCCACCTGATAATGATGATAATTCAATTGCTTCTTCAAATTTAATACCGTTATTGTGATAATCTAAAAAATGCTTATCCCTTACACCCACATATGAAATTAATCTTATTTTCTTCATTCTGATGATTTATTATTGTGAAAATCACTAATTATTCTAATAATTTTTTGTACCTCTATTAAATCAACAGTTTCACTTTTTTTTTGCATGCCCATAACCTCATCTAATAATAAGTTATGTTGTAGCTCCGGCATACCAGTAATACCAAAAAAAAAGTTTTTTATTTTTCTTTTTCTTTCGTCGTGTATAAATCTTGTCAAAAAACGAGCTAATTTTCTTACTAAACCAACCTTCCTTTTAATTTTTCTCTCTAAAAAAAAATCTACATAACTGTTGCAAGCTTCTATTACAGAGTTTTTATAGTATTCATTTTTATAGCCTTGAACTAGCATTGAAAATTTATCTGAAACTATATTAATAAAACGTTCATGATCAATTTTAATTTTTTTATTTTTCCACCATTCTGGTAAAACATTTTTTGGATTAAAGCTTTTTTCTTTATAAATATTTCTTTTTGACTCATTGCTAGACCTCATCCACATTAAATAAGGAATTACTTTCGATTTTCCTGAAAATGATAAAATCATCTCTATTTGAAGTTCGACCATTGCATAAACAGGAAATTCCTCATCAGTATAAGCGGATACAGCTATTTTCCATTGATGAGTCCTTGTTATTGCATAAACCAAACTTGGCATATAATCACGCATATGAGTTTTAACTCTTTCTCTTGGATCATTATGTGAAATCTCATAACCTAATAACTTTGGATACTTTGGCTTTCCATATACAGCACCATTAAGTGGATAAAAACTAACTGCTGTCCCAATGCATGAGACTAATTCATTATTTTTATCTAATTCATTAATACATCTTTCAACTGCAGAAGGGATAAAAAATTCATCGTCTCCGATTAATGCAACATACTTTGATTTTACAAGTGATTTAGCTTTTAATAATCTTTGAGCATATGAAGATTTACAATGCTCATAATATATATTTTTATATTTAGTAAATTTATTAAGTATTGCTGATTGAATAGGCTTCTTGCTACCGTCAAAAACTAATAGATTAACATTTTTTTTCGACCAATATTCCATGCTTCTTGTGACAAATAATTGACGCTCAAGACTGAGCATTACCAATGTTAATTTTTTTAAATTTTTATAATCAGTCACTAAAATCTTTAAATTTTGTTTATTTAAATACTTTTATCGATTTGTAATTTTTTATTTTCTTCTTTAATACTCTAAATGAATATAATTTTTTTTATAATTAATAGTATTCACTCATAATAGCAACAAATTTTACTTATATAATTATTATATAAAATGCTACTTTATAGAAACTTGAAATCATAAGAATAAATTTGATCAAGTAATAAATCTAATTAAATAAATTATAAACTTTATTTTTAATTTTCATTTTTTTTAAAATTTTTTCAATTTCTTTTTTGTAAAGAACATTCATAATAAAAATTTTTGATTTTTCATTAATGTATATTTTTAAGTCATTAGGGGAAATTATTTTTATTCCACTTAATCCTAAAAATTTACCCTGAATTTCTTTATTTATATCTAATACAAATCTGCATTTTTTATAACTAATGCGTAATAAATTAAAAAGCATTACACCCTTTCCAGATGCTCCCCAAAAAAAATCGTTACTCAAATCTATTTTTATATGAAGCTTTTTTTGGAATTCTTCTAAATTAAACCTAGAAGAAATTCTAGAAATTTTCTTTTTTATATTAATTTCTTTTGTTGTTTTAGTAAAAATTGATAAAATATTTTCTCCATTGAAAACTTTTTTAATATTTACTTTCTTATATCCAAATTTTTTTAACAAAATCTGTATTGAGTAATCGTCAAAGTATGAACAATGTTCATTTGAGAAATAATGAATGTTGTTTTTATAAACAAAAGATTTACAAGGAACTTCAATAAAAATAAACTTTGGTTTTTTATGAAGTATTTTTTTTAAAAAACTAGTTACATTTGATATATGTTCAAGAGTATGTCTCAATATTAATAGATCAGGTTGAAAAGAAACTTTAGTCGTATAGTAATCTTTAATCAATTCGACACCTTTGACTGGTTTAGAGTTTGAAATATTAGACGATGGATCAAAACCAAGAATTTTTTTAAATTTATTATTTTTTATTTTTGCCAGTTTTTTTATAAATTCAGCATCTCCAAATCCAATTTCTAAAATATTCTCAATTTTATGCTTCTTTATTATAAATTTTACCAAATAATTAACAACTTCATTTAAATAATTATCAAAAATTTTTGAATAACTTCTATTTGCGTTATAATCTATTTTATAATCAAGCTGTTTATAAGATTTATTAAATAAAAATTCACATTTTTCACATTCAACAAAGTGCACTTTAACAGTTGGAGCATTTATTGCTTCTTTTAATTTATCAAAATAATTGAGATTATATTTATTGATTTTATTTAATAAAAAAATATCTTTAAATGATTTTCCTGAACAAACTGGACAAAATTTTATCATTTTTTAACTTATAAATTATCTAAGACTATTTATTTGATCTGTATTCTTAAATCCCAAGACTACCTTATCACAATGTTTTAAACACCATAAAATTGACTTTTTAGCTGACAAATCCTTTATTGTTTTTGAAAATTTAATTATTTTTTTTGTCATTATTAAATTATTAATTCTAGGATCAGATTTATTAAACTTGGTAATATCTTTGTATTTTCCCGTCAAGAGACCTTTTGCTAATGGCATCCTACCATAAATCATCAATTTTTTTTTTTTACATAAAGGGATAACTTTTCTAATTGATTCATTTGAATAAAGATTGAGAACTGTAGAAATTTTATCTATTTCATATAGATCTACTAAATCAAGCTGTTTAAGTGCATTATTTTTAACTAAATCATGTTTTAAAGATAAGCAAAGATTTCTAATCATTCCCTGTTTTTTTTTTTAATTAAAAATTCCCAAACATCATCATTGAAAAATTCTTCATCAGTTCCTGAATGAAAAAAATAATTATCAATTATATCTACTTTTAAACTTTTTAAAGATCCTTCAAGTTGATTTTTAACACTATTCAAAAGACTAGTTCTACTTTTTAACAAATTTTTATTAACTGTGAATTTTGTACTAATTGAGTATTTAAAATTTTGTTTAGTTAAAATTTTTCCAATTTTTTTCTCTACGTCGTGAATTTTGGCTCCATAAGATGGAGCTGTATCTATTTCGCGAACACCGGCATCATAAGCAAATTTTAATATTTCATTAATTTTTTCTAAATTAAATTTTACACCCCAAGATCCAGAAAAAACTTCTGAACCTAAAATAACTTTACTAAATAAATTTTTTTTCAAATTATTTAATTTTTTTTAAAAAACCCGAATAACAGTTTGAGACTAAAGTTTTTTTGTATGGATTTTGATTTATAACGAAGTTTTTATTTATTTTCAAAAATTCATTAACAGCTGTAAGTGGGTTTGATTTCTTACCCCATGGCTTGTATTTATATATTTTAGAAATTCTATTAATATCACTTTTATTGAAAGTGCCTTGAGTAGTATCAAAGACAACTAAATAAGATTTTTTTGATACAAATTTACTATAGTTTTTCAGCTCATCTAAAACATGTTGATGGGTGTGATCTGAGTCTAGACAAACTAAAATTTTTTTATATTTTTTTTGAGATTTTATTAATTTTATTAAGTATTAACTTGTTATTAGAGGAACCTTGAAAAGTAGTTATGTTTTTTGAAAACTTGTGTTCTTTTAAAACTTTTTTTGCATGCTTTCTAATATCAACATCAACTCCAATGACTCTGTATTTTTCATGAATCATAGAAAGAATAGAACTGTAAAAAATTAAAGACCCTGCCCTTGCAATCCCCGTTTCAATTATTAGATCTGGTTTAACCTCAAATAATAATTCTTGCATTGTTATCATGTCTTGTGGATATTGAATAATCGGAACACCTAACCAAGAAAAATTATAGGTATATTTGTTTAATGAAGCTTCAACATTAAACTTTTTTGTTATGTCTAAAAATTTTTTTGATGACGAATTTCTTTTAATGATATTTATTTTCTCTTTTTCAAATTTTTTATCAAACATTATTTGCTTTCTCCTGATTTATCGATATAGGTTATTCTTGTTCCTGAATAGTCAAATTTAACATCTATTTTTTTTAATTTTTTTAATTTTTTAATGATTTTATATTGATTATTTTTGCTGCATATAAACATAAGAAATCCCCCATTACCAGCACCTAACAATTTTCCGCCATTTGCACCAGTATTAATTCCGGTATTATAATATTTATCAATAGATTTATTGGTCGTAAATCTATTAATTTTTTTTTTTATTTCCCAGTTTTGGTGTAACAAATTTCCAAATTTTTTTATGTCAAACTTTTTATTTAATAGAATTTTTTTAGAAGTATTGACTAATTTTTTCAATCTAATTAAATTTTCAAATTGTTTATGATTTACTTTAGATTGCTTTTTAAGTACTGATTCAGAATCTCTTTGCTGACCCGTATAAAACATTATTAAATTATTCTCAAGTTTAGTTAACGTTTTTGATGAAGAAACAATTGGATTTATAATTACTTTTTCGTTTTTCTTAAAAATAAAATTATTTAAATTTCCATAAGTACATGCAAAATGATCTTGCTTTCCAATTTTTCTTTTTAAAATTTCTACCTCAATCTTTGCAGCTACTGAAGCAATTTGATATTTGCTAACAAATTTTCCCTCTAAAGCAAATAATGCGTTTACCAAACCAACTGCAAATGCACTTGATGATCCTAGACCAGTGTTAGCAGGAATATCTGCAAAAGTTGTAATTTCAACAGGATAATTAATTTTAAAATATTTCAGACATTCTCTAGCTATTGGATTTTTTATTTTATTTAACTTATTGGTAAACTCAACTTTGCTCCAATTAATTCTATATTTATGCTCAACAATTCCTAATTTTTTTTTAACTACAACATATAAATATTTATCAATAGTTGCGCTCATTACTTCACCATCTGTTTTAGAGTAAAAAGATTTAAAATCAGTTCCTCCACCAAAAAAACTTATTCTAAATGGAGTACGAGTAATTATCATTTAATATACCTTACAGGCATGATTTAATTCCTTTATCTAAACTATATTTAATTTTATACAATTTATTTTTAGATAAGGGCAATAAATATTTAGATGGTTTACTTAATAACAAGTTTTTCTTTTTATTTTTTTTATTAAAAAACAACTCATTAACTCTGTTTACAACTTCACCTACTGAAACTAATAAATTAGATTTTATATTTATCAAATTAAATACATTTTTTGTTGAAATTAAAATCTTAAGTATATTAACTATTTCATATACATGAATATAATCATTTTTTAATTTATAGTTATTTATTTTTAATTTTTTTCTTTTTTTATTAGCAATTATCAAACTTGGTATTAATGATTTCATTCTTTGATAGGGCCCATAAACATAAAATAATCTCAACCAAACAATATTTACTGATGAATGTTTGTAAAGATTGTTAAGGTATTTTTTTAACTTTAGTTTTGCATCAACAAAATAATAATTGTTTTGATTTAATCTAGATTTAAGTATTTCTAAACAGGATCCAAAATATATAATTGATTTTAAAGATTTAAAATTTGTAGTTTTTCTAAAAAAATTTTTTGTTGCTATATAATTAATTTTTGATTGTTGTTTTGAAAAATTTGGAATTTTATTCCAAGCTAAAAAAAATATATAATTAGGATCAAACTCTTTAATTTTATTAAAGTTCTTATTACAACTAAAATCAAATTTTAAATATCTAACATTATTACTAGATACTTGATTTTTTTTATTTTTACAAAATGTTGATAAAATTTGATATTTTTTATTTTTTGAAAAAATTTCTATTATATTTCTGCCTATAAATCCTGAGCCACCAATTATTAAAATTTTTTTCATGTAATTTAATTACTATCAATTTTTACTTTTTCAATACTCTTAAATTTTTATCAATTTTTTTTTTTTCTATTAAATATGATAGATAAAATAATCTAAAATATTTTTTATTAGTAAGAATATTGTTGGATATTTTTAATTTTTTAAGCAGATTAATATCTTTTTTCAGTCCATCTTTAACTGATGTAAATTTAATTGATGGAAATAATTTTTTTATTTTTTTAAAACTGACAGAATAATTACGCTTATCTTTGCCATAGTTTACTGTTTTGTCTTTTATTAATAAATTTAGATTATCTTTATTTAAAAACTGTATTTTACTATTAAATAATTTACAAATAAACTTCGCTATATCTATAATTTTAAAATTATTTTTATCTGATCCTACATTAATTATTATAGCTTTTTTGTTATTAAGAAAAAAACATTTTTCAAATACCACAATTAAATCATTGAGATAGAGATGAGGTCTCCATGACTGTCCATCAGAATTTAATTGTATTTTTTTATTTAATTTAGCCATAACTAAGAACATTGGTAATGCAAGATCAAATCTCATTCTAGGAGAAAAGCCAAATAAAGTTGAAATTCTCAGAATAATTGGAGTAAAATTTTTGTCAGAGATTGATTTTAAATCTTTTTCAATTTCCAATTTATTCATAGAATAATGTGTGATTGGATTACATGGAGAATTTTCAGTTAAATTTTTTTTTTTACCGTCTCCATAAACTGAACAACTTGAGGCAAATATAAACTTAACATTGTTTTTTTTGCATTTTAATGCAATTTTTTTTGTATATTGCCTAGTGATATTGTAAATTTTATTTTTATTTTTAAAATTATCGACTGGATTATTAGATATCCCAGGAAGATGAATATATATGTCGAATTTTTTTAAATATTTATCATCAATATCTCTTACATCTTTAAATAAAGTTTTATATTTTCTTCTTATCGGATAAAGCAAACATTTTGAAAATAAATTAATATCAAAAGTTTCAAATTCATAATTTCTTTTTTTTAAATATTCACATAATTTCGTACCAATATATCCATTTGAACCACCAACAAGAATTCTAGGTAATTTTTTCATAACTTAAAATAAATTTTTAGCGTTTCTATCTTGCAGACTTATAACTACAGGTTTAGCTGGCCAGTTTATTTTTATTTCTTTAGATTTATAATTAAACCTTTTATATAATTCTGGTTTATAAAAGTCTGTCATCAAATAATGGATAATAGTATTTTTTTCTAAAGTCAGAAAAGCATTTGCACATCCAGGTGGAATATAAATAATTTTATTATCATCTGAATTAATATTAATTTTAAATAACTTTAAATAACTTTTTGATTTTTTTTTCAGATCTATTGTTACATTAAAAATTTTTCCTTTTAGACACGTAATAAATTTACCCTCTTTACTAGGACTTTTTTGATAGTGAAAACCTCTCAGTGTAAATTTTTTTTTATTAAATGATAAATTACTTTGTACAATTTTTCTTTTTGTTAATAATTTAAGCTCTTTTTCACAAAAATTTCTAAAAAAAATTCCTCTTGAATCTTTTATCTTTTTTATAATTATTACTTTTAAACCTTTGATTCTAGTATCTTGGATTCTCATATAATTTAGCTTTATTAGGTAGTGGAACAATAAACTTATAATTCTTTTTTTTACTAAATTGATTAATTATTTCTTTTTTAAAATTCCAAGCAAGAATAATAATATTTGAGTTGTTAGGCAAAATATTTTTATTAAATTTTACAATTTTGATTTTTGTACCAGGCGTATAAAAACCATTCTTTAATTTATTTTTATCCATAATAAATTTTATTTTTTTATAATTAATTCTCGCAAAATTTAGTAAAGTTGAACTTCTTGCTGAAGCTCCATAACCATATATATTCCCTTCAATTTTATTTATTAATTTACTTAAGTTATCTCTATGATTTAAACATTTCTTTCCAAATGTTTTTAAAGTCTCAAAATTATTTAATTTCTTATTTTTTTCAAATTTTTCTAATTTAATTAATTTTGAAGATTTATTCTTATTTTTAAGAGAAAAATATAAAACTATTGAACCTCCGCTAATTGGGCTTTTGTCAAAATCAAAAGCAAATAGTCCATATTTTTTAAATAAATTTGTAATACTTTTTAAAGAAAAATAATAAATATGTTCATGATAAATTGAATCGTATTGAAGTCCTTTAATAATTTCATGTAAATAATGAAACTCTATTGCAATTACTCCATCTTTTGTTATCAAATGTTTAATACCTTTTAATATACTATGGATGTTTTCAACATGTGGAATGACATTTCTTGCTATAATTAAATCTGATTTACCTAAATTTTTTTTTATTTTTTTGGATAAATTCAAATCAAAGAAATTAGCGATGGTTTTAATTTTTTCTTGATTTGCTTTTTTGGCGATGTTCTTAGCAGGATCTACACCTAAAATACTTAACCCCTTTTTTTTATATTGTTTCAACAATGTTCCATCATTACTGGCAATCTCTAAAACAGACTTTGTTTGCTTAAATTTTTTTAAAGTTATTTGTGCAAATTTCTCACAATATTTTTGTGCTACATTTGATGTACCTGTTACCCAAACATATTTGGCAAACAAATATCTTGAATTAACAGTTGATGATAACTGAGTCGTTTTACACTTGTCGCAAAATAATAATTTTAAAGGAATTGTTAATTCTTTTTGAGTAAATTTTTTATTTAATTGGTTTGCTGTGGGCTGGTGATTTAAATCTAGGATTAATTTAAGATTAGAATTTCCACAAATTCTGCATTTTTTGATGTCTTTATAAATCTTCATTAAAATAGAAATTAGTATTTATAATATTTTCTTTTCTTAATCTTTTTAACTTATTTAATCTAATTGTTTTTTCACCTTCTAAATCATTAGTCGTAAAATTTACTTTTTTAAAATATTCTAAAAGTTCCAATCCACCTAAATCTAAATCATATTTAGGCTTATAGTAGTGTTTAAGTTCAGATAAAATTCTTTTAAAACTTACTTTGTAAGTTCTACTGTCATTTCCATGTTCATTTGTATATACAATCTCACTATCTGGAATAATTCTTTTAACAGCTGCAGCAAGTTCATTCACAGTATAATTTCCGTTATTAATTCCTACGTTGTAAGCTTTTTTGTTAATAATCTCTTCTGGTGCTTCAATACATGCAATTATAGAATTACAAGCATCTCTCACATGTAAAATAGGACGCCAGGGAGTTCCATCGCTTTTAATGATTATCTTTTTTTTTGTATAGGCATTAGCTAATAAATTGTTAAATACAATATCACACCTTAGTCTTGGGCTTCCTCCAAAAACTGTTGAGAATCTCAATGCTGTAATACTAAAATTCTTATCACTAAGCTTCATAATTTCTTGTTCAGAATTCCATTTAGTAACTCCGTAAGCTGTTAATGGATTTTTAATACTTGTATATTCATCTAATTCATTCGATGTTTGGGATATCCCGTACATGCTTTGTGATGATGAATAAATAAATCTTTTTACATTTTGTTTTTTTGCTTTTTTTGCAAGATCAACGGTTGAATGAAAATTAATATCGGTTGTTAAATTTGTTTCAAATTCACCCAGAGGATCGTTTGATAATCCTGCCAAATGAATAATTACATCTATATTTGAGAGTATTTTTTCGTCTATTTTACGAATATCAGAAATATATTGTTTGCTTGGTTCCACAGGACTCTCAAGCAGATCGTCTTTGTAAAAACCACAATCCAAACCCTCAAAATAGTAATTTCTACTTAACAATTCTTCTGAGAGGATTGTTCCTATATATCCTAAGTTACCTGTAACTAAAATTCTCACAAAAATTAAAGTGCTTCATTAAAAGTTAATTTATTTTTCAAGTGTTGAATATTGTTTAGGTTAGATAAATGCAACTTCTTTGTAGAATAAACTTTTTTGTATTTTTTTCGTATTAAAACCTCTACCATACAAGAACCAAAAAACCGTTTGTAGTAGTTACTAAAATTTTTTTCATATGATAAATTAAATTATTTTTAAATTTCTTTTAAGTTTTATTAGTGTCTATTTTTTAATTAATCAACATAATTTATTTTATAATACCCTATTAGATATAATCTAATTTTTAAGATACCGTGTTAAATAATTTGCTATAAGATGATTTAACACTAAATGACCATCTTCAGCTGGACCATATTCTTTTAAGTCAGTAGGCACATGAACACAGAAGTTTACAGATTGGCTAAGTTTTCCTCCATCAAAAGCTGTTAAACCAACAGTAATAGCCTTTTTAATTTTTGCAGTATCAACTGCTTTAAGCAAATTTGGAGAATTTCCTGATGCTGATATTGCAATTACTACATCATCCTTATTTAACAATATTTCTAACTGCTTACTAAAAATATTTTCGTAACCATAGTCATTTCCTATTGCAGTAATAACAGATTGATTATCACATAAACTTATTGTTCTGAATGGTCTTTCTTGCATTCTTGTACCAATTGATAAATCATTTGCAAAGTGACTGGCAGTAGAAGCGCTACCCCCATTTCCTATAAAAAAAATACTAGAACCTCTTTCTCTAGCTGAAAGAAGAATGTCTATAAACTTTTCTACTTCATCCAATGATATATTGTTAAGAACGCTATTTAAGTAATCTATATAGGATTTTGTAAACTGTTTGATTTTACTATTTTTTAAAAATATTTTATCTAATTTATTCATTTTTATTCAACTTATATCTTTCTATTAAAATAAATTCTTTAAATCAATCTCGAAAAATTATCATTTAAATTTACTCATGTGTGCTTCGATTTTTGTAAGTGCATCACTTAATTTATCAACTCTGATTGTATACTTGGGTTTATTTAATATATTGTTATGATTTCTCGATGAAATTAATACAGAGCCACAGCCTGCATTATATGCAGCTTCAACATCTCGAATATCATCTCCAATATAAAGAGTTGTATCCATCCTTAACAAATATTTTTTAGATATTTGAAAAAAGAGTCCAGCTTTAGGCTTACGACAATTGCAATTCTCATTCCAATGGTGAGGGCAAACAAATATATCGCGAATTTTTATACCTTTTGAGTCAAGTTCAGAAACCATTAATTTATGTATGCTTATCAATTCTTTTTCACTAACCATGCCTCTCGCAATACCTGCTTGATTTGTCACAATAATGAAAGAAAAGCCTTGATTTGCAAGATGCCTCATAGATTGAACAGTGTCCTCAATCAATTCAAATTCTTTCCAACTTTTTATATATTCTCCTTGAGGCGCTTTTTCATTAATTACACCATCTCTATCAATCAAAATTATTTTTTTAGGTACTAAATAATTACACATTAGCTCAAGTCGAGACTGATCAGATATACTATGATAAGGATCATGTACTATTAAACCACCTAATTGTTTATTTTTGACTAATTTTTCTAAGATAAAGGTAAAACTAATATCTGGTGAATTTTTATGACTTGAATATAGTGAAAAAATATAATCACGTTCAATAATCATATAGCCTACTTCAACATAATTAAATTCATTACCTGTTCTATTTTTGATATAAGCCACAATACTTCCATCATTTGAAACTTTAATATTTCCATTTTTTTTTGGTGCCAACAACAAGCTCACTGCTAATTTTTTTTCACAATGAAAATTTGTTAACTTATTTAAATCAAATTGAACAAAATTATCTGAATAAAGCAAAAAAAATTTGTCATCAAGAAAAGATCGGGATTCCCATAATCTTCGACCTGTATCCCACTCTTTTGGTCCATTTGAATATTTAATAGACCATCCCCATTTGCTACCATCTCCAAAATATTTATGAATAAGTTCACCCATATAACCTGTGAGTAAAATAAATCTTTTAATACCCTGCGAAGATAACTGCAAAAGTAAGTGCTCAAGAAATGGCTTATCTGAAATTGGGACCATAGGTTTGGGTAATGAATTGGTTATGGGACGTAGTCTCGTTCCTAATCCACCACAAAAGATGACTGCTTGCAATTGATGTTTCATGAATTTAATTTTAATCTCTTTTTTAAATGAAATATCAAAGTATACTAGCTTAAATTACTACTTTCATTTTTTTAATTCTAATTAAAAAAATGATATTTTATTATTATATTTACAATATTTTAATGCTTAACTACATCAGAGTAAGTACCTATTTGTGAGATCCTACCTTCTTTTATCTTTACTATTTTATCGAAAGATTTTAGAGCGCTTAAACGATGAGTTATCATAATAACAGTTATATCTCTACTTAATGAGCATGCTTCTGACAACACTTCTTTTTCTGTTTTATCATCTAGTGCACTTGTGGCTTCGTCAAGCATAATAACATTGGCTTTTTTATATAACGCTCTTGCAATACCGATTCGTTGACGTTGACCACCTGACAAAAAAGACCCATTTTCTCCTACAATAGTATCAAATCCATTCTTCATTAAGAGAACTGATGATGAAATTTTTGCCTGCTCTGCAGCTTGATGAACCATATCTTTATCAATTTTATTATAATCAAATCCTAGAGCTATATTTTCGTATATGGTATTATCAGAAATATAAACTTCTTGGGGTATATGGGCTAAATTTTTATGCCAATTAAAAATGTTACTAGAGTCAATCCTGACGTCATCGATATAAAATTCTCCGGTCTCAGGTGTCAATAAACCCAGCATTAAATCTAATAATGTGCTTTTTCCACTTCCAGTTGGACCAATAATTCCAACCCTTTCACCTTTTTTTATAGTCAGATCTAAATTTTGAATTACTTTATGAGTTTCTGATGGATAATTAAAATTTATATTAGTTAACTTTATATGCTTATTGAAAAGAATTGGACGGACATCTTTTTCAAACTTTTCAAATAAATTTGGAAGTTTAAGGTCAAGAAGATCTAACCCCTCTTCAATTTGTTTATATCCACCTCTAATATTAGATATGCTTGCATAGACACTTTGCATAATTGGAAGAAGCCTTTGGGCTCCTAATGCTAACATCCCTAAAAAAGGTATTATCAAAAAAGGATTTTCCAATTTTTGAACGTAATAATAAGACAATAAAACTATAATTATCATTCCTGCTGGCTCAATAATTAATCTTGGCATTCCTGAAATAATTTTTATTTTAGAACGAGCGTTTTGATTTCTATACTCAGCCTTGTAAAAATTTTTAAGATAAAAAGGTTGAGTTCTATCGATAATTATATCTCGAATTATACCAAGACTCTCTTGAATAATCTTAATAATATGGCTACTTTCATAATTTGTTATATTACTATATTTTAAAAGGCTCTTCTTCATCATTATTAATATCAAGATATAAATTAAAACTACTAGAGGGAAAATCAAAAGTACTTTTGGATCAATTGTAACTATTAAAAATAATGCCATACCAATCATTAACACAGCGTTTATTATGTTTAAAACTGGATGTAATAAATTTGCAAGTAGTGTGTTTGATTTTGTAACTATAGCTGCAATTATTTCACTACTATTACGAGACAAATAATCGTGATAATTTTGATACATTATTCTTTTATAAATAGAACTACTAATATCTGCGTTGATTATATGAATTGTCTGTGTTTGCAACCAAAGTAGTGAGGCTCTAAGTAAAGCAGAAAGTATTATTGACATTATAAAAATAAAGGTCATCGGATAAAGTAAATCCTCTGGTTCTTTAATACCAAAAAAACTATTTACTTTTGCCATCAATTCATGTTGAAAAATATACTCTGGAGATGTTAGAGCAGCTAAAAAAGGTGCTATTGCACCAATACTTACTATTTCAGCAAAAGAAGACAAGGACATTAATAATAGTAAAAATGCTAATCTAATCCGATGAGAGGTACTAATATTCCCCCACAAACGTTTAACATTTCTCATAAACTACTTTGTTTTGTTTAAAATAAATCATTAACTTAAATATATATGTCTTTTTATATCCAAAATTTGATCTTTGTTCTTTTGATAAAATTTTGAAATCCTGTTCTTAATTTTATAACTCAAATCTCTTTGAACTACGTCTTTATTCATAGATTTAATTTTAGGATTTGCTCGAAGAAACTTATAGGCATCTAGAATATCTATAATTTCATTTTTTGGAAAATTTTTATAAATTTCTTTGAAAAAATTATAATCATCTATTTCATCAAGTGTTATTCTAGATTTTTCAAATTCATATTTTTTTTCTACCTTTATTTCTTTTACATTAAAAATTTCAGGTCTATTAATTAAATAACCCCATATTTCAGTATCGATTTCTTGTTTAATACTACAAACTGTTTCTAGAGCTTTAATTTTAATACCATATATATTGACCCCAATTGGCATACCTGTAGTGTAAATAAAATCAATACTACTATCGAATTTAATCATATCAGAAATGACATTTGCATGATGTATTGAAAATAATGGATTATCTGCTGTAATACCAATAAAGTAATCCATATTAAATAATTTGCAAGCATCAAGTAATCTTTGCAAAACATCTTCTGCGTTACCATTGTAATAGTAGATTTTATTTTCTATAGCTGTTTTAACCAAAGGTAAATCTTGATTTAAGCCCGATGTGCACAAAACAATATCACTACAATCTTTTACTTTCTTTGCTCTTTGTATAACTCTTTCTATTACAGTATAACCATTTAAAGGTTTTAGTAATTTCATCTTTAATCTAGATGATTTTAATCTTGCGGTGATTAAAAAGCCAATTTTCATACTATTATTAATTGTTTAAATACTTATTCATTAATAATGTTCCTTTTTTAACATTTTGAATTAACTTTTTTCCAATAGACTTTTGTACATCTAGCTGAGACATATCTGATATCTCCTTAGTACGTAAAAACTTAATCATATCTTCTGACAAAGTACTTCCTTGTTTTATATCTTTTTTGAAAACAGCTGCTTTTTTCATAGGACCAAAAATTGAATATTCTTTCTCTCCTTTATTCATTTCAAGTAAACCGCTACCATTAAGTTTTTTTAAAATATTAATTTTATTAGACAAAGAATTAAGCATATTAATTGAAATGGCAGCAGTCCAATCTAATCTATTTTCTCCATAATGTGTGGTAACATGTTTCTCTATATAATTCATACCACTCGCCGCACCCAATAATGTAATTAATTCATTATCCTCGCTATCCCATGCTGTATGATCTGCATAGCCATATTCAAAATTGGGAAAAAAATTCATTAATTTTCTGATCTTTTTTAAATTCACATCTTCATAAATTGTAGGATAATTTTGAAATCCAAACATAAGAATAGTATTTTTATGATCTAAAAAATCTATTGCTTTTCTTATTTCCTCAATGCTTGTTCCTCCTACACCTAATACAATCTTAGTATTTTTTGAAATTTTTTCCTTTAATTTTTTGAGCATGAATATGTCATTTAAACATACAGAGTGAATTTCAACATATTCTGGGTTTAAAGATATTCCAAAATCTATTGCTTCAGTATCATTTAATAAAAGCATAATCTCTTTATTATTATTCCTTATAATCTTAATTAATTCTTGCCATTGATTCTTGCTAAACAACATAGCTTTAAGTTTTTCATACAATTTGTGGTCTTTATGCATATACTCATCAAAATCTAAAGTAATGTGCAATTTAACAACATCTGAATTTGTTTTTTTTGAAATTTCAAAAACCAAATTTTTCATAAACGCAAAATCACCTTCATGGTGCCATGCGGTTTCCGCTATCAGTTTCATTGTATATTCTTATCTATTTTAGTTTTAATTAATTGATATAATTCGAATTATAATCAATATTTGCTTTTTTGTACTCATTAAATCCACCAATATCTATCCAATATTCTCCCAGTGGAAAAGAAACTGTCTTTTTCTTTATTGCTATCATTTTTTTGAAAAGTGTTGGCATATCATAAAATTTTTTTGGAATAAAATTTATACATTCTGGATTTAAAATATATATTCCTGCATTAACAAATACTTTATGAGTTGGTTTTTCTTCAATTAAAACTATATTTTCATTATCCGTTTTTATCTCACCATAAGGTGACTCTATATTATACTCTCTAATACACATTGTGGCTTGTGATTTATGTTTTTTATGAAAGTCAATCATTTTTTCAAAATCGAGATTCGTGATTATGTCTCCATTAATAACAAAAAAAGGTTCATTAAGTTTTGCTTTTATAAGACTTAAAGCTCCAGCAGTTCCCATTTTTTTCTTTTCGTGAATATAGTCTATTTTCACTCCAAATTTTTTTCCATTTCCAAAGTAGTTTTTAATTATTTTTGATTTATAATTTACAGAAATTATTATATTTTTGTAACCACTCTTTTTAATTCTATCAATTATAATTTCTAAAATAGGTTTGTTTCCAACTTTTAACATCGGTTTTGGTAAATTTTTTGTAAGTGGTCTAAGACGGACTCCCATTCCACCAGCCATTATTACAACTTTATTAGATTTACCATAAGGTTTTATAAATTCATCTATTGTATGCACACCAACTACTTTTTTATTCTTATCAATTATAGGAATTTGATAAATCTTTTTGGAAAGTGCAATTTGCAATAATTTATCGTTAATATCATTTTTATCAGCTGTTAATGGGTGATGATTAATTATTGATTTAATAGGGCTATTTAAATTAAGCCCATTTAAAAAACCCCTTCTAATATCTCCATCGGTCAATGTTCCTATTAACTTACCCTTTTTATCTATTACAAAGGCAATTTTAATTGTTCCTTCAGAAATGACTTTTAGTGCTTTTTTGATAGATATTTCTTTAGTGATTTTAATTTTTTTTAAACTTTTCATAATTTCAAAATTATAGGTATAAAATTTTATTTTGATTTAACATCTATAAGTCTAAATTTTATCCTTATATATCATAAAACTCCTTTTTAATATTAAATCTAAAAGTAAGAATTTTTTTAGCTATTTTTAAAGGTGTATTTGATTTAAGAAAAATACTCGATTTTTTTTTTGGTTTTTTTTTAATTTTTAAATAAGCATTTAAAATTGATTGAAATTCGTAATTTGAATTTATTATATTATTTGAAATTATTCTTCCTTTTTGTCTATTTCCTATATTTATAGTTTTTGTGCCAAAATAAGGTGTTTCTAATACTCCACTAGACGAGTTACCTACCAACAAATCGGCTATTTTCATAAATGAAAGATAGTCTTTGTTTCCTAAAGATTTATAAAAATATACATTATCTTTCTTTTTGACAAAATTTAAAATCTCTGATTTTATATTTTTACTTTCATTATCAAAATTGGGAGATGTAATTATTATCATCTTATTTTTTAAAGTATTTAAAAATTTAATTAAATTCAAAATTTGAAATTTTGACTGATTTTTTTCTAATGTAACTGGATGGAATGTAACTAAAATTATTTTTTTATTAAATTTGATATCATATTTTTTTTCTAACTCAATTTTGTTAAATAATTTCATATGTTTTGTTGAGTAAGCACCCAAGCTACCAAAGTTAAAAATAGTTTTTGGATTTTCTCCTAATTGAATTAATCTTTTTTTATATCGTTCATGAATAGGAAAATGAAGATGGGATAACTTACTGATGGAATGTCTAATTGAATCGTCATAAGCTCCTATTGTTACTTCACCACCATGTATGTGTGTGATAGGAATTCTAAAAACTGTGGCAGCCATCGCACATCCTAATAATTCATATCTATCGCCCAAAATGACTAATACAGTGGGCTTTAACTTTTTTATAACTTTAGAAGTTTCTCTTACAGATCTCTCTAGATATTGTGAAATATTATTTTCATTAAATTTATTATCTAAAATTTTTTTTTTTATTATTTTTTTAATTTTATCTTTTTTAATTTCAGAAATAGTTTCTCCAAATTCTTTTGAAAGATGTGATCCAGTTATCATCAAATAAGTTTCTGGATTCAACTTTTGAGTTTCTAATATAAGATTTCTTAACAAGCCATAATCTGCTCTTGAGCTTGTAATAAACAAAATTTTTTTCATATTATTTTTGACACGAGACAATAAAGTAATAAATATTCTCAGCAAAAGCCTGTTTACAAATAAATTTTTTTTTTTTCATATTAAATCATCCTCATTGTAATTTTTTTTGGATATAGTCCCAATAACTTCATCCCATTTCATTGGATTTATGCCATGACCAGGTCTTTTAACTGAAAGATTATTTTTATCTAACGTATCACCTTTTTTTATCGAAGTTTTAGCAACAATCGATTTTCTAACTATTTTTATATTGGGTAACTCACTTTCAGAGGGTTTTTTTGTTCCATCTCCAAGTGCAATTTCAATATTTCTAATTGCTTTGACCATAGCTTTTAATGCATCTGGCTCAAGACTAGCTTTATGATCTGGTCCTTCCATATTGCAGTCCAAAGTAAAATGTTTTTCGATACAAGTTGCTCCAATTGCAACAGCAGCAATATCAATCTCTATTCCAGATGTATGATCACTATAACCATATTTAACCTTAAAAGTCTTACCTATTGTGATCATTGCTTTTAAATTTACATCCTTCATAGGAGTTGGATACTCTGTATTGGCATGCAAGACTGTAATATTATCTTTTTTAGTTCCAGAATTAGTCAAAACTTCTAAAGCATTTTTAATTTCAGTTAAGTTTGCCATTCCTGTTGAAAGAATTATATTTTTATTTAGTTTTCCAATATGTCTAAGATATGGGAGGTTAGTAATTTCACCACTAGGTATTTTAAAAATTTTTAAGCCTAAACTATATAATAGCTCAGTACTTTCTATATCAAAAGGAGATGATAAGAAAATTATCTTTTTTTGTTTACAGTGAAAAATAAGCTGTTCATGTTTTTCTAAATCAAGTTCAAATTTTTTTAGCATATTAAATTGTGACTCATTTGAGTCTGTAGTCTCAACTTGATAGTTTGCTTTTTTGGCTTTTTTAGTTACTAAGTTTTCTGCTTTAAATGTTTGAAATTTAACTGCATCAGCTCCAGCTTCAGATGCAACATCAATTAATTTTTTAGCAATATCAACTGAACCGTTATGATTTACGCCAGCCTCTGCTATTATAAAAACTTTTCTAAAGCTCAAATCTATCTCCAATATTTATTTTTCCATCATATTCAAAATCTGTAACTTTTATAAAACTATCTTTAGTTTTAACTAAAAAATAATTTATACCTTTTTGAAGAATTACTCCAACACCACACTTATAAATTGGTGCATGTTTTATGAGTTCAACTTTTAAAATTTTCATTTCTTTTTTGTTTAAATAAACCCTTGCATTTGGACCTGGACTACAAATAGCTCTCACAAAATTAAATATCTCTCTACTTTTTTGATTCCAATTTAAAATTTCATCACCTTTTTTTCTTTCGGTGCAATAAAAGCCTTGGGGGTGCAATTCTATTTGTTTTTGAGATTTAACCTGATTTTTTTTGAACATTAAAATTGTATCATAAAGTATATTTGCACATTCTATATAAGCTTTTTTAAGTAACGTTTTATAATTATCTAAATCTGAAATTTCATAGCTCCTTTGTAATATTATATCTCCTGTATCTATCCCCTCATCAACATAATGAACGGTGATACCAAACTCTTTCTCATCATTTATTAAAACCCAATTCAAAACATTTCTTCCTCTATAAAATGGAAGTTTTCCAGCATGACAATTTATAATCTTAAATTTTGTTAAATTGATAATTTCATTTTTAAATATTTGATTAAAAGACATAGATACAAATAAATCACAGTTATATTTTTTTAAACCTATAATAAATGCTTTAGAGTTAACATTTATTTCCTCTAGATAATCAATACCATAATGCTCAGCATAATTTTTTAAAATTTTATCATTACTTCCAAACCTAACACAAATAAAAGATACTTTTATCTCAGCATCATTTATCAACTTATCAAATGTTTTATGACTCCAAGGGCCATCAGCAAAATAACCAATATTTAATTTCATCTATAATCTCACTGAGCTTGGAATGTTTACAATTCTTTTTTCTAAATATTTAGCATTTTTTAAGTCTGTAACTTGACAATCTTTAAACATGACCAACTCATTCATTAACTTCCAAGTAGGTCTAGTCATTACGCCATTTTTATTTGTAATATCTAAAAATTCATCTCTTTTTTTTTTATTTTTAAGAAGAATTACATTTAACCAATAATTAGATTTGCTATCTTTGGGCTCTCTGAAAAAAATGAAATCAGTTCGTTTGAAGAAGTTGTTATAACGGTTAGCTAAATTTCTCTTATTTTTAATAAAATTATTTAAATTCTCTAATTGTGCCACTAGTAAAGCTGCATTAAGATTTGGCATACGATAATTATATCCAACCATATTGTGATTAAAATCCCATCTATGTGGAATTTTAGCAGTAGTAGTTAAATGCTTGGCCTTTTTGGCTAAAAGTTTATTATTTGTTATAATACAACCTCCACCTCCTGATGTAATAATCTTGTTTCCATTAAAGCTAATAGTTCCCAACTGACCGAACGTTCCTGTATGCTTACCTTTATATATGCTACCGATACTTTCTGCAGCGTCTTCAATTAAAAAAATAAAATTTTCCTTACAAATTTTTTTAATTTCATCAATTCTACATGGATGCCCATAAGTATGCATTGGTATACATGCTTTAATTACTCTTCTGGTTTTCTTATTGATGCACTGCCGCTTGATAATTTTTGTATGCTTTTTAAGAAATATTTTTAATGATGATGGTGATAAACCCATTGTATCTTTGTCAACATCTATAAAAACAGGTTTAGCCCCACAATATCTTATTGCATTACACGTAGCAACAAACGTCAATGGTTGTGTTAAAACCTCATCTGATTGATTCACATTGGCAACTAATAAAGATATATGAAGAGCTGATGTTCCATTACTTGTTGCGATAGCATAATTTGATCCCGTATATTTTGCAATTTTATTTTCAAAACTATCCACAAACTTACCAACTGATGATACAAATGTTGAGTCAATACATTGATTTACATATTTTTTTTCATTGCCTAAAAACCTCGGTTCATGCAAAGGAATAAATTTATTTGTATTATATGTTGATTTTATAAAATTTATTACGGATAAATTTTGATTTTCTCTTTTAACGCTCATGCGGAATATTATAATATTTTTGATTCTCAGGATCTTGGATCAATCCTTCTTGAATCATTCGTTTGACTTCAATAATACCATCAGGAACTGTCATCGTAATTTTAAAGCCAAGCTCTCTTTTGATTTTATCAGAATTAACTTTATAGTCTCTAGGATCATCATTTTTTTTTACATATCTAATTTTTGTATCAGGTAAAACTTTTTTTATTTCTTCTACAAGCATTTGTTTAGTATAATTTTCTTTTGTGTCACCAACATTAAAAACATTATATGCGACTTTCTGCGTTGGAGACTTTAAAACAGTGATGAAAGCATTAGAAAAATCTTTTACATGACAATATGGTCTCCAAAATTGTTCGCCATAAATTACAAGTTCTTTTCCAAGTGCGAGATCTTTAGTAAATTCATTAACTGTCAAATCAAATCTCATTCTAGGGGAAAGACCATAGACAGTTGAAAAGCGAAGTGATGTTGGAGAGAATTTGTCAGTTTTTTTTATAACACTAAGCATATATTTTTCAAATTTTACCTTTAATTCAGCATATAAAGATACAGGAGCAAGTTTAGAATCTTCATCTACATAAGCATTAGGGTCATCCATTTTTCCATAGTTACTACAAGTAGAGGCAAAAATAAATTTTGATACCCCTAGGTCCATGCATCTATCAATTAACCATTTGCTAGTTTCCCAATTAGTTTTTTCTGCGAGAACTGGGTTAATCTTACAGGCTGGATCACCTACAATTGCTGCTAAATGAATTACTGCATCAAAATTATTATTAGATAATATACTATCAAAATGGCTTATGTTGTTAATATCACAATTATAGAATGTAAAATTCTTATCATGCCACAAATCTAACAATGATTCCCCACCAAACATCAAATTATCTACGCATGAAACTGAATATCCTGTAGCCAACAATTCTCTTAGCAGGCCAGAACCAACATACCCTGCGCCACCAGTTACTAATATTTTTTTTAAATTAAAATCCATTACAAATATTTATTTTTTAAACAATAAAATTACAGAAACTTTATTTTATTTTGTTAAGTTAATTTTATATTAGATATAATAATACAAATAATAGTATAGTAAAATTTCATCTTTTTACATTTATAATTAAAAACTTAAATGAACAATGCATGGAGTGTAGAGTTTAATTATTTAAAAAGAATGGTTCTTTTAACAAAGAATTATCAAATTTTTTACTATTTAAATCTATTTTCTTTTCAAAATATTCATTTACTATCTTCTCATTAAACTCAATTTTCTTTGTATATCTAACCTTTTTAACCTTATCTTGAATAAGAGGTTTAATTTTAAAAATAGAACCATCTTCAATTCTTTCAGCAATAGAATGAAATGCTGACTTAATAGTAGACATTGTGTATTCAAAAGGATTTGACTTTAGATTAGACATTGCATGGTATAAAATTGGACCACTATCCAATCCTTTAGAAAGTAAATGAATTGATGTTCCTACTAGATGAGGATTTCCATCATATAATGCCCAAAAATTACAATCAGTTCCTCTATAATATGGCGATACACCAGCATGAATGTTTATAGCCTTTTGTTTAACTAAAAAATCTATAAGTTTACCTTTGATATAACTAGAACCAAAAACGAGATAAACATCACTTTTTAAAAAATCTGACAATAAATTCATTGAGCATTGATTTAAGTCTCCTGAAATCATAGGTAAAATTTTAATATTCTTTTTTTTATTATTTACATATAAATTACCAAATAATTGAGATTGAGCATTACTAACTTTTTCAAAATATTTTTTCATGATTGGAGATACTTGATAATGACCTGGTACAATTCCTGGAAAAATAGTATCACATTCCTGAATGACATAAAGTTCATTAGATACCTCTGATAACAAGTTGATTAGATAATTATGTCTATTTTTATTGTTGGTAAATAAGGTAATTTTCATCAAATCATTCTTTTATAAATATTAGAATGGTCTTCTCTTGCGATTTCCAAAAAAGAATTGTTAATCTTTTTCATACCTTTTTCTAGTTCAATAGTCATTATCTGTTTAAAACCCAAGTCAATTCCTAGCTCTTTTAAAATTTGCAATGTATCCTCATTATAACTGCCACAAGGATGTGACATACATTTTATGTTATTTTTTGGTTTGCCTAGAATAGTTGAAATAAAAGATAAAGATTTTTCATATTCATTTTTCTGTTCATCATAACTTAATTTTTCTAATAATGTTGGATGATTGTGTGAATGTAATCCAATTATATGTCCTAGATTATTTAGGGTTTGTAAATCAGATTTTTGAAAAAAAAGTTTTTTATAAAAATCTTTATAATTAAGTTTTTTTTCTTTAATCATCTTAAACATATTTTCTTCATATTGATCTCTAGTTAGAAAATTATCTCTTACCAATCTAAATTTAATATCCTCTATTGTATAAAATGGAAATTTGATTTTTGTTTCATTAATTTTATTATTATATTTTTGAAAAAAAAATTTCAAATCTTTATCTAAAACTATATAAAAATTATCATAAAATTCGTTAATACTATTAAAGTAGTTTGTTCTAAAAAATCTAAAAACTTCTAAATTATCTGGATTACCATCAAAAATTGAAGTGTATACAAAAAAGAAACTTTTAATTTTAAGCTCTTCTAAAACAGGTAAAGCAATATCAATTTGACATTTAACTGCATCATCAAAAGTTAGACAAACTTCATTATTTTTAAGTTTATTATTCTTAAATTTTTCATAAAACACATCAGCATCTAAAATGTTATTTCTGCCAATAAAATTAATTATTTTATAGAAATCATCTTTATTAATTGAACCCTGGCCTCTTGTGTAAATTCCATCATCGTGGAAATGATGAAACATTATTCCATGATAAAAATTATTGTTTTTATTAAAATACATATTAAATAATTCTTAGCATAAAAAACTAAAAAAAACATTTAAGGATCACAGATATTTAGTTTAAATTCTACACTTTAAATATTGTGTCTTATGATTTCTTAATTATTACATACATTTCATATCCGTCACAATACTTGCATCCCAACTTCCAACATCTCATTTAAATGTATTTTTTCTCATTAATTTTATCACTATATTTTTCTAAGTAAGAAAAATAAGACACTATCATTAAATTATTTTATAGATTACTTTAACTATTTTGAAATCATTGTAACATTTAACATTATTAAATTAATAAAATTTAATATTCTGCTATAAAATATTTGTTTCAACTTTTGTATATTAAAAAATGAATAAAAAATCTCTTATAATCGCATGCGATGGAGAAGCTGCTAGCGGTAAAAGCACTGGAGCAAAATTAATATCAAAAAAATACAATTTAAAATTAATTAATTCAGGTCTTTTCTATAGATATGCTTCTAAAATTATAATAGAAAAAAATCCAAAAAATACTACTTCCTATTTAAATAAAAAGTTTAAAAAAATTGATTACAATAAAATTAAAAAGGAAGATATTTTTACTCAAAAAGTAAGTAATTATGTTGGTATATTAGCTAAAAAAAAAAAAGTAAGAGAAATTATTGATAAAAAGCTAAGAAAAATTATAAAAAAAGAAAAAAGAGTTTGTATAGAAGGACGTGATATTGCGAGCAATATATTATCAACAAATCCAAAATATGATGTAGCGTTTTATTTTAGATGTAATTTAAATATATCTAGCAAAAGAAGGTGGATTGATTTAAAAAAAAAAGTCAGTCTAAAAGAAGTTAGAGATACTCTAAAAAATAGAACATTATTAGATAAAAAAAGAAAATTTAGTCCATTAGTTAAAGTTAAGGATGCACATATAATTGAAACTAGTAAGCTAAGTAAAAATGCTGTGCTCAAAAAAATGAGCAATATAATTGATAACAAAATAAAATAAGATTTTAATTAATACAAAATTGTAAATAAATTAAAGTACTTCAATATCAAAAGATTTAAATTTCTCTTTTTCTTGAATGTATATTTTTTTTAAAGCAGATTTACCAAAAATAATAGTTTTTAAAATATTTTTTTCAAATTTGTAATTTTGCCATTTCCAAACTTCTAAATATGAATTCTCTTTTATTAAGTCACTACATAAGTTTCTAAAATCTTTATCAATAATTAGTTCATTATTATAGGCAACCTCTCTTCCAAACTGGGTTTGAAAATTATGTTTTGTTAAAAAAGAACTTTCCTCATATTCGCTTTTAAAAAAAACGTAATGTCCTCCTTTTGTAATATGACTTAATGTATTAAGAGGCCATTTTTTTGGAGATAAATTTTTTAAGCTATTTATACTTAATAATTTACCATAAACCTTAATATCCTTTGAGGATTTACTTTCGTTAAATAATTGATTGATATCATGAATATTTTCTAACTTATAATTATTATACTTTATATATTTTATTCCTGCTTTTCTGTTATATAAAGTTTGATTGATTGCTTTTGTCAAGCTGGTTTTATTTGTGTTTTCAGATAGACTCATAATATGCAAATGGGCTCTATCCAGACCACCTATACATGCACACATTCCATGTTCAAAAACTATTGATTTTTTTTTTAAATTTGAACTAATAATTTTTTTAGTCAAATGTATCATATAATTTAGTTCTTCTATTTGATCGTCTGGAATAAGACCATAAGAAGGGATGAAGTCTTTTGTTATTAATAAAAAATATCCTTCTTTAAAAGCACCATATCCTGAGATTAAAAAAAAATTTTTTGAATGAGCTATAAGCCTATTAAAATCTGTAATTTCATTAATATTTTTATTCTCTTTACTTTTTTCTAAAAATTTATCCCATGATAATTGGTCTACAACAGTTTCCATAATTTAAATATTTTTTAAAATTTCGATTGATGTTTTGTGTGCGTTTTGAGTAATTGCTTTAATTATCGTGTGTCTATTAGGATTAAAATTATTTGATAAAATTCCAGGCATATAAATATTTTTTCCAATACAAAAATTTTTGTTAGCAGAAAAACCTCTCTCATTAAAGTTTTTTACTAATTTTTTTATTGAAGTTACAAAGTTTATTTTTTCATTGATGCTGTTTAAGTTTGCTGGACCTGAAACATTAACCACTATATCAGCCTTAATAATTTTATTTTTCATAGTGTGAACTTCAACATATTTACCTGTATCATTAATTTTTAAAACTTTATCTTTCATAAATTTAAGAATATTTAATTCATTTAATCTATTCTTAGCATTTATTGTAGCTGGAAATGTATATCTAGTCATATTTCTTATTTGGGTAAAAATAACATCATGATATTTTTTTTTTTCAATCTCCGAGAGCCTAGAATAGCATTGTTTAATGATATCTTTTTTTAAAACCCATGTCCAAACATCATATTTATTAAAATTTTTGGTTTGACAAAATTCAAATTCTTTTTTGAGCAATTCCAAGATTGTTTTGGACTCTTTTACTTTATTAATGTTGGATCTGACAAGATATTTAAATTTAAATTTATTAAAATTTTTTGAAACTTCAGCTTTCTCTAATGATAATAAAGTTGGAGAAATACTTACTAATTTAATATTTCTGTGATAATTAGTAAACTTAAGCATTTCTGGCATTGTTTCCAATAAACCTGCTTTATTTCCAATAAAAATAACTTTTAATAAGTTGCTATTTTTTAGTTTATCCCTCATTTTTTTAACTAAATTTAAAGTTCCGCCTTCAGAATAAAAATCCCAGATATAATTGCTTGTTTTAACTTCCCTTTTTTTATTAATTGATTGAGGGGGCAAAAGACCATTTCCTATAATTATTTTTTGTGTTGAAAAATTTTTCAATTTTATATTGGATTTTTTTATAATTATCTTATTATTTTTTTCAATTAAGGAAAATTTTTTTGAAAATTTTTTAGTTCGACATTCTAAATTTTTACCCTCAGCTAAATTTACCAACTCTCCATTGTAAAAATTTAAACTAATGTTTTTCTTATTGTGGGTGTTATGATTAATTATTTCTTTTAACTTCTCTCCTAGAAATAATGAATAAGTTAATCTTGGAAAATATACTTCATCAAGTTTTTTTGAATTACTAAGTAAAATATCTTTATTAATTTCTATCCAATCATTTAACCAATCTTCATTTACGTCAAATATATATTTTATTAAAAGTTTTTTATTTTTGTTTTTTTTTTATCCATTTTATAAATTCTGGGTTTGATAATCTAAGTGGATTATTAAAAAAACCAAATTTTGAGGTATTTTGACTATAGGCAACACCTCCAGGAATATTTTTGATGTCTTTTTCTAATATTAATATCTTGATTTTTTTTTTAACTTTAGATTTAAAAATCTTAGATACAACTTCTAATCCTATTACACCAAAACCAACAATAGCTAAGTTAAAATTCATTGAATAAAAAATAAAACATATATATCATTGAATTTCATTATTCAACTTTTTTTAAAATGTATAGATTTAATTTAAATCAAAATCAGTTTTCTGATTTTATCAACATAACAAACAATGTATTTTTTCCATTAACAAACTTTGTAAACAAGAGAGAATACTCAAGAATATTAAGACATAAAAAAATTAACAATAGTTTTTTTCCTTTTCCAATATTATTTGGATTGATGAAAAATCAATATGAAACAATAAAAAAAAAAGACAGCCTTTTATTTTATTATAACAATAAAAAAATAGCAGAAGTTAAGAAATTAAATTTTTTTTCAATAAACAAAAAAAATTTTGGCAAAACAATTTATGGAAAAAACTTTGCATCACATCCTTACTTTAAAAAAATAAATGAAAATTATAAATTTCTAAGTTTTAAAATTTCTAAAGAATTTAATCTCATGCTCAACGAAAACATATTCATAAGTCCAAAAAATTTTAAAAAAAAAATTAATAGAAAAATACATTCAAACATGTCGTCTTTTCACACAAGAAATGTTCCTCATAAAGCTCATCAATGGATTCATAAATACCTTTTAAGTAAATCTAGTGCCTTACTAATACAACCATTGATAGGACAATATAAAAATGGCGAATATAGAGATCAAATTATTTTAAAACTCAATAAAATAGCTGCAAATTCTTATAATAAAAAAACCACCTTTGTTATACCATTCTATTCATATCCTAGATATGGAGGCCCAAGAGAAGCTGCATTACATGCCATTGTAAGAAAAAACTATGGTTGTAAATATATTTGGATAGGGAGAGATCATGCTGGGTACAAAAATTTTTTTAAAAAATATGAATCTCAAAAATTTTGTAAAAAAAATGAAAAAATCTTAGGAATTAAAATAATAAATGAAAAAGAACCATATTATTGCAAAAATGAAAAAAAAATATTGAATTACTGTTTTTGTAAAAAAAATTGTAAGGTTTTAATATCAGGTTCAAAAATAAGAAATTATTTAAAAAATTCAAAAAAAATACCAGAATTTCTAATTAACAAAAAGCTGTCTAAATTGCTTAATGTAAAATCTTTAGTAAAATAAAAATCCCCAGTCTAAAATGGGGTTACTAAATTAAGGATTAATTATTAATATCTTTATTAAAATTACAAAAATTTTTTTCAGTGCATAAATCAAGCCAATTGAGCTATTAGTACTGGTCAGCTGCACGCATTACTGCGCTTCCACATCCAGCCTATCAACGT
>MDTB01182077.1_pt1 | contig 57707 bp, 38 predicted proteins | sample 811161 | NCBI WGS metagenome assembly MDTB01 (sample SAMN05326650, study PRJNA326480) | marine metagenome | isolation source: seawater | place: Mediterranean Sea | collected 2009 | reverse complement strand
TGACCGAGGCTCGAGAGCAGATTACAAATGAAGTCCGTGAAGAATTTGCAGAGCGTTATAATAACGATAAGACGCAAATTGTTGAAGCAATGGATAACATGTTAACGGATGCTATTAAGCAAGAAGTTGAAGAATTTGCTCATGATAAGAGTGCATTAGTTGAGGCACGAGTTCAGTATAAACAAAAAATGCGTGAACACGCAGGTGTACTAGATTCGTTCTTAATGAACGCTCTTAAGAAGGAAATAACAGAACTTCGAGAAGACAGAAACGCCCAGGGCGAAAACTTTAAGAAATTAGAGGGTTTTGTTCTGAAACAGTTAACAAAAGAGCTCAATGAATTCCATAGTGACAAGCAAGCCGTTGTTGAACAAAAGGTAAAACTTGTTAAGGAAGGAAAAGAACTCTTACGTAGTACAAAAGCTAATTTTGTTAGAAAGGCTGCAGAAAAAGTAGAAAGCATTGTAGAAAATACACTTAGAGGAGAAATTGGTTCCTTGAAAGAGGATATCAAGTCAGCACGAGAAAATGCTTTTGGTAGGAAGATGTTCGAAGCATTTGCAGCAGAGTTTATGACAAGTCATTTAGCTGAAGGGACAGAAGTTAAAAAACTGTCCGGTAAAATTAAAGAAATGGAAACACAACTTGAAGACGCTAATAAACAAATTACCGAAAAGCAAGTTGCTATTTCTGAAGCAGAAAAGAAAGCTCGCATAGCAGAAGGTACTGCAAAGCGAGATAAAGTTTTATCAGAATTGCTTGATCCTCTTTCTAAGGATAAGAAAGAAATTATGCAAGATTTGTTAGAATCGGTACAAACTGACAATCTTAAGAAGCAATATGAGAAATATTTACCAACTGTTCTTAATGAAAATGTTAAAAAGGAATCTAAAAAAGAATCCAAAGAAACATTAAAAGAGAACGTAGAGCCAAAAGCTAGAACACAGAAAACTGTGGTAACAGGTAATAAACCAGTCCACGTGGATCCAAATACAACGGATGCAGGTGCTGAAATTATTAACCTTAAGAAACTAGCAGGAATATAATTTAAGGAGAATTAATTATGGCAGACGCACTTTTCGAGTCCAACTGGCAACCAACTAAGGACGCTCTGTGCGAAGGACTAGAAGGCAATAAAAAAGCGGTTATGGAAACCACATTAGAAAACACTCGCTCAGCACTTATGGAGAATGCTGGTGTTGGTGCATCTAATGCAGGTAACGTCGCTACTTTGAATAAAGTTATCCTTCCTGTAATCAGAAGGGTTATGCCTACTGTTATCGCTAACGAGATTATCGGTGTTCAACCTATGACAGGTCCAGTAGGACAGATTCATACATTACGTGTTCGCTATGCTGAAACAAATGCTACTATTAACATTACAGCAGGCGAAGAGGCATTAGGACCTCATAAAATCGCTCGTGCTTATTCAGGTGACGGAGCAGCAACTGGTAAAGGCCAGAATACTGCAACATCTGAAGGTACACCCGGTTCAAAAATGTCAATCCAAATTTTAAAGCAAACAGTCGAAGCAAAGACACGCAGACTGTCTGCACGTTGGACATTTGAAGCATCACAAGATGCTCAAAGCCAGCATGGTATTGACGTTGAAGCAGAAGTAATGGCTGCTTTAGCACAAGAAATTACCGCAGAAATTGATCAAGAGGTTTTAGATTCTCTTAATTCTTTAGGCGGAACTCCAAGTCTTGCTTTTAATCAGCAAAATGTTTCAGGTACTGCAACATTTGTTGGTGACGAGCATGCCGCATTGGCAGTTATGGTTAACCGAGCAGCAAATATCATCGCCGCACGTACACGTCGTGGTGCAGGTAACTGGCTCGTAGTTAGTCCAATGGCACTTACAATTTTACAAAGTGCAACAACTTCAGCTTTCGCAAGAAGCACAGAAGGTACTTTTGAAGCACCAACAAACACAAAGTTTGTCGGTACATTAAATAGTTCAGTTCGCGTTTATGTAAATCAGTATGCCGCAGATACTACACATTTAATTGTAGGTTACAAAGGTTCAGGCGAAATGGATGCCGCAGCTTATTACTGCCCATACATTCCGTTGATGAGCTCCGGTGTTGTACTTGATCCAGCCAGCTTTGAGCCAGTCGTTTCTTTCATGACACGATATGGTTATGTTGAGCTTTCAAATCAAGCTTCATCCTTAGGTAACGCTGCTGACTATATTCAATTAATTGATATGTCTAGCAACAACGCAACTTTCATTTAATAGTGAAAGTACACTAGATAAATTAGGGTGTATCTTCGGATACACCCTTTTTTCATATAAATATACTCATAGGGGGACCAACCCCGTCTTTTAAGGAGAAAACAAATGGGAAGACCAGTAAAAAGTAAATGGATTGGTACCGCAGTAGGCGGAACCGATACTAGAGCAGGAACAGGCGGAGATATGATGGCTATCGCTTGTTTACAGACAGCAGGAACAAATAAAATTTGTCGAATTTTACGTCAAGTAAGTTCACGTAGATTTCTTGTAAAAGATAAAGATGCTGCTACACAAAGAATATGTAGATTAGTCAATAAAGTTGAAGCAACAGATGCATTAACAACAACTCCGGCATTACAGCCAGGCGAAATGATTATGAATTGTAAACGCCAAGCAGGTAGTGCTATAGGTAGAATTGTAAAGATGATGAACAAAACATGTATTGTTCAACCTGCAGCAGCAGGAGCCGCAACGAATCAATTCCACGCACGTTGGGATTTTGAGGACACAAGGGCAGCCGCTACTGCAACCGCATTAGAAATTGTACAAATCGAAGACGGTTCGAGTACGCCAGGTTTTTCAGCTGATTCATGATAATTTTAATGGGGCATTCCTTTGCCCCATTTTATTTTTTCAGATAAATATCTAAGTTAGTCTTAAGGAATTTTTAATGGCCATTAACTTAGATCATCAACGAAATAAAATTGCATCTACTTCTGAAGTTTTAACTATTAATAATACAGGTTCTTTAATTGTGCCTAAAGGAACTACGGTTCAACGTCCTGGCACAGAAGAAGGACAGATTAGATACAACAGCAATAATTTAAAATTAGAACAATACGTTAATAATGGATGGAAAAATATAGCATCAGTAGAAAGTTCATCTGAATTATCAGATGTTTCTTTGTCAAATATTCAGATAGGTCATTTTTTAAAATGGACAGGTTCTGCCTTTGAAAATGAAATGCTTAAACTAACATCATTAAGTGATGTTACAGTTTCGGGTACGCCTTTAGACAAACAAGTTTTAAAATATGATAGTAGTTCAAATGTTTTTAAACCATATACATTAGAATTAAACGATTTATCAGATATATCATATAGTGGTACACCAGCACAAGATAAAATATTAAAAACAAACAATTCTGGTACGTTTATATTAGCAGATCCTTATACAAGTGCAAGTTTTGATACTGACTTTGCAACAAAAGAATTAAATGATTTAAATAATGTTTCTGGAACACCAACAACTGGCCACTTTTTAAAATACACAGGTAGTGGTTGGGAACCAGCAGTAATGTCTTCGATAAGCTCTTCTAATTTAAATGATTTAGCAGATGTATCGGCCGGATCGCCAGGAAACAATCAAGTATTAACATGGAACGGCAGTAGTTGGATTAATAGTGATGTTCCGACTCCTTCTTTAACATTAGGTCAACTTAGTAATGTCTTAGGCGAGAGTGCAGGTCAACCGGCAGATACCCAATTATTACAGTATAACTCACAAAATACTAGATGGGAATATGTAAGTCAATATACCGGAGGAACAGGAGTTAGTATATCTAATACTAATGTTATTACTATTAATACATCAACAATAGATCATAACACATTATCAAATTATGTTGCAAACGAACATAGAGATTGGGCACAAGACCAAAGCGGACCTGTAATTCATCCTAATAATTATACTAATTCAACATATCAAGCAAGCGACTTTAATCATAATGATTTAGCAAATGTTCCTACAAATGATCATATAGATTGGACTACGGACCAAGGCACTACTAATATTCATGTTAATAACTATGTAAATTGGACATTAGATCAACCGGGAGCTACATTAATTCATCCAAATAATTATGTTAATACAACATATGTAAACTCTGATTTTGAACATAATTTGTTATCGGGTGTAGACGCAGAAGAACATATAGATTGGACAGTTAGCCAAACATCAAATAATTATATAATTCATTCAGATAATATTAATGCTCCGACATATCAATCATTTCAAGGATCAACAACTACAACTAATGGTTCTATAGGACTAGTACCGGCACCAACTATTGCTGAAAGAACATATTTTTTAAAAGCAGACGGATCATGGCAAGATCCTACAGGAAATTATGTTGATACAACATATACTTTGGCACCTGATGCTTCTACAGATGAATTAGTATTAACAGGATCAGATAGTACAACAAATAAAATTAAAATAGAAGGTCAAAATGGTATTTCTATAACTACTTCTACGGGCAGTACTAATAAATTTTTGTTTAAAGGTGATCATGATGCTATGTTAAATTATGTATCTGATGAACACATCAATTGGGCTCAAAATACTAGTGGTACATTAATCCATCCTAATAATTATGTTAATACAACATATACCGGTACAGGAGCTATTAGTATCAGTAATGCCAATGTAATATCAGTTAATGCTGGACAAATTTCACATAATAATTTATCTAATGTAACCGCCAATGAACATATAGATTGGACAGTTAGCCAAACATCGTTTAGTTTAACTATTCATCCCGATAACATACAGTCAGTACAAGATACAACATACGATTTAACGCCTACATTTTCTTCAGCCAATAATAGAGGACGAGTTAGGTTAGTAGGATCTGATAGTACAAGTGACGATTTTTATATCGAAGGTGCAGGTGATAATGTTTTATCATATAATTCTTCTACCAGAGTATTTACTTTAACAGGTTCAGACACTACATATTCTGCAGGAGCAGGTATTGAGTTTTCCGGTACTCAAATAAATGCAAAGGCATCCGAAATAGATCATAATAGTTTATTGAATCATGTTGCAAATGAACATATTGATTGGACAGCCGATCAGGGAGGAACAAACATTCATCCTGGAAACTATACTGATACTCAATATACGGTATTTACTACAAACGACAATGGATTGGTTCCTTATCCACCTACATCAACTGCTGATAAATTTTTAGCAGCAAACGGGCAATGGATTGATCCGTCGTCGAGTAGTACATTTACCGGAATAACAGAAGGGGATGCAATAGCATTTGTTATTGCATTAGGAGGATAATATGGCATCGTCTTTTAAAAATGCACATAGAGCAATAGAACAAGCAAATACAGATGAAGTTTTATATACGGCTGGTAGTACGCTCACCGCTGCAATTATTCACGCCTGTTATTTTGCAAATAAACATGTAACAGCTACATGTAGTGTAACATTAAAAATTGCCGATGATTCAAATAAGAATGGTGTTGGATCCGTAACAGATGCAACACCAACTACAGGCGAAAGCAATTTATCTGGTGCTTGGGAAGCAGGAAAAAGTTGGACTAATATTTCACAAACATCGGTTGTAGACAACAACGGAACAATTGCAGCATCGTCGGGTGCAAAGTTTTCAATTTTAACAGATAGTTCAGGTTTACCAACTTTTACAATAACAACACCTGGAAAAAATTATGGACAAAATTATGTAATAACTGTAACTGATCCGGGAAGTACATCTAATACTGCTACATTAACTGTATTAACTGTTACAGGTGCGTTAGACATGACAATACTACAACAAGTACCAGTACCGCCTAATACAACATTAAGTTTAGATAAACCTCTTAACTTAGCACCTAGTGATGTTGTAAAAGTTCAAACAACTCACAATAGTGCCGAAGTGTTTGCAAGTGTATTGGAGCAATCGTAATGCCATATATAGGTCAATCATATCATCATGTTGTTCCAGTAGTAGATTTTGATAATATTCAAAATATTCCAGATTTTCAATCTCAAACATTTACAGGCCCAGGTACTTCATTTGGTTTAACAAATGGTGCTCCTCAAGATGTAATGAGTTTAGATGTGTCAATAGACGGCGTATCACAAAAACCTAATGTAGATTATACAACTTCTCTTAATAGCGGACAAGTAAGAATAGTACTATCAGATGAATTGTCTACTGAAGAAACATTGTTAGTAGTTTATAGAGCGTTACCTGGATATAGTCAAACATTAAAAGATAATGCAACAAATCAAAAATTTTTAATAGATGAATCTACTCCTACGTTAGGCGGAGATCTTAATGTTAATGATAAACTAATAAAATCTGCAGAAAATAAAAACGTTCAAATAAAACCCGGAACTGGAGGTATTTTAAAACTTTACGATTTTACATTTACTAGTTCGGATGGAACAAATGGACAAGTTTTAACCACAGACGGTGCAGGAAATCTTACATTTGAAAATGCACCTGGAGCAGTAGGTGGAGAATCAAATACTGCAAGCAATTATGGAACACAAGGTGTAGGTATATTTAAAACAAAAAATTTAACAAATTTAGAATTTAAAAGATTAGTTCAAGGTAATGGCATTAGCCTTACTGATTCTGGAAGTTATATTACCGTAGCATATCAAGACTATTCTGCATTTAGGAGAGATTATGGTTTAATAGGTGCAGATTACGGACTTATAACACAAACTGCAACAGTCCAAGAAGACTATGGATCTATAACTTATAGTGGATAAGGAAATAAAATGGCAACAGAAATAAAATTAAGAAGAGGAACAACTGCTGAACATGCTTCTTTTACAGGAGTTCAAGGCGAAGTAACAGTTGATACGGACCTAAACACTATTAGAGTGCATGATGGTCAAACTGCAAGTGGACATAGAGTTCTTCTTTACAGTGAATTTGTAGGAGCAGGAACAGGTACAGTCACCCAAGTAGCAACAGGCACGGGACTAACAGGAGGACCTATTACTGCATCGGGTACAGTTTCATTAGATACTGCTACTCAAACAACCCTAACTAATTCGCAAACAGCATACGGATGGGGTAATCATGCTACTGCCGGTTATTTAACTGCTATTACAGGTCAAGTATTATCTTCATTATCTAACGTCAGCGGAGCTTCGCCAAACGCTGGTCAAGTTTTAGGATGGGATGCTATAAATGCATACTGGAAACCAATTGATCAAACAGGTGGAGGGGGAAGCGGCGGTTCTAGTAACTTTTTAGGGTTAACTGATGTTACTCCTTCTGCTTATACTGATCAAGGAGGAAAATTTGTAAAAGTTAATTCTGCAGCAAGCGGATTAGAATTTGGAGAAGCTACAGGAGAAAACAACTTAGCAGGAAACGTAGGTCAAGGAATAGGAATATACTATCAAAAAAATTCAACAACAAGTATGTTAGAATTTAAAAGTTTAGTTGCTGGTACAAATATTACTTTACTAGAAGGAACAAACGAAATAACAGTTAGTGCGGCAAATATTTCTTATACAGGAGGAACTGGAATTGATGTTAGTAATACTAATGTTATATCAGTAGATGCTTCTGTATTAACTGCTGACGCTAGTCCTACAATGACAGGTACTTTAACATTTACTAATAATCCAGTTTTTACAAATAACTTAACTTTAGATAAGACATTAAAATTAACATTACCTGCAGCTACATCTAAAGAAATTTTTTCTAGATCAACAATTTCAGATGCGGCAAATGATTTTTTTGAAAATTCTAATAGTAGTACTGCATCAGGGGTTTTTACTCCTGCAATTAGGTCAGGTGTTGCCTCGACAGCAAATAGTTCTGCGTTAAATATTATTTCTGAAATTCCTAGTGCTAGAGATTCAGGATCTGTAAACCTTGTTGAATTTGTTGTTAGAAGAGGGTCAGATGTAGATGATTATTCTACTCATTATGGATCAGTAGCAGACATAACAACCAGGCCTTTATTCGAGTTTAAAAATAACGCAACTAGTGTTCTTAAAATGGAAACAACTGGTACTACTATTGCATCAGGACTAACAGTAAATGGTGATACTAATATACCTCATAATTTAAAATTTAAAAATAGTTTTAGTTTATTAAGCGGATTGCAATCGGGTATTGATGCTGCAACATATCCTGGTTGTATGGCAGTAGCAAATAATGATTTATACTATTCTGCAACAAGCAACTCAGGAGAATGGATTAAGGTAGCAGATTTTTCATTAGTACCTACAGGAGTTTTTGGTACAGTAGCAGCCAATTCGGGTTCAACTACTGCTAATACAATCACAGATACATTAACTGTAACAGGCGGAAATGATATTGATACTGTTATTTCAGGTGACACATTAACTATTAATTACACAGGAAGTGGCGGAGGAGGTGGAGGCACAACCCAAAGTTTATGGGAAAGAATAAATGCAGATTCAGGGTTTACAACTGCCAATAGTGCCCAAGATGTATTAACGGTTGCAGGCGGAAACGGAATAACAACTGCTATTACAGGTGACACATTAACTATTGCTAATGATTTATACGGTACTTTACACTTTTTTGATAGAGTATTAGTTAGCGGACAATCAACTATTCAAGCATCAGGCACACAAAGTTTAAATTTTGCTGCAGGTACAGATATAGGTATAACAACCGATTCGTCTACAAGAACTATAACTATTGCATATACTGGCTCTGGAGGAGGCGGTGGCGGAGGAACAAGCCTTGCTTTCAAAACCATAGCAATTACAGGAACTTCTAATCAATCTGATGTTGTTGCAGATTCAGCAGAAGATACACTAACTTTAAATGCAGGTTCAGGTATAAATTTAGGCACAAGTGGCGATACCATAACTATTTCAGCAACTGCTTCTAGTCCTGCATTTTCTGATTTATCAGACACACCTGGATCTCTTACTGCCAATCAATTAGTTGCAGTAAATAGTGGAGGAACTGCTATTGAATTTATTCAAAAAGATACCATAGCAGGAAATGCATTTACTACATTTAATTGTCCTTCAGGGGAAAATGTATCAGCAGATACTTCGACTGATACATTTATTTTTCAAGCAGGAACCGGAATCAGCATATCAGGTAATAATACTTCTGATACTGTTACTATATCTTCGACTGCATCCTCTAGTTTTGATAGAAGACTTTTATCATCAACAACATACGTAGTATCAGGAGCATCGTCTTCTTACTATTATATTTTTATGCCTGACGGTACAACTAGAATTAATGAAGGAACTCCAAGTAGCAACGGACAAAACCCAACTTTGTATGTAATGACAGGTACAACTGTTTGTTTTGATTTAACAACTGCTGGTAATAACGGAAATCATCCTTTTTATATTAAAGATACAAATACAGGTACGTCAGGAACTTCTAATGCATATGATACAGGATTAATCCATTATGATGGTAATACTACATATCTAACAGGATCTAATGCTCAAGGAAAAACTAGTGGTTATTTATTTTGGACTATTCCTACAGGGATAAGTGGAAATTATGGTTATCAATGTCAATCACATAGCGGAATGTTAGGCACAATAGTTGTGAAAGACTTAAAAGTATTAGCATAAGGAATACATGAATGGCAAGAACAGTAGTAACTGGAAAAACATTATCAGTCAATCCTACAATACGAGGAACAGAAGGAATGATAGTACCAAAAGGTACTACTGCCCAACGACCTTCAACTCCTGCAGAAGGAATAATAAGGTATAACGATACTACAGGAAAATTTGAAGGATATTCTAAAGATCCTAATAATACATCATCTGCTATATGGACCTCTATTGGCGGCGGAAATATACTTGATTTAGGAGATGTAAACGAGAATGGTTTACAAAATCGAGACGTTCTTGCTTATGATTCTGATAATCAAAACTTTGTACCTGTTAGACAGGGGTTTAGTAAAGTTAAAGTCGCAGGACAATCTGATATTTTAACAACTTCTACTAGTGATTTAGAAATAGAAGCAGGAACAGGTATAACTCTTACCTCCGATTCTGTTAATAATAAGTTAACAATAACGTCTACTTCTACTACATTAGCTGCAGATTCATTTACTGCTGACGGAAATACTAAAAATTTTACCTTAAGCAATACTCCTGCAGCGGCAATTCAATTATTGGTTTTTGTTGATAACTTATATCAACCACCTAATAGTTATTCTGTTGTAGGAAACAGTTTACAGTTTGACGAAAATATACCTATAGGTATCGTAGTAAATGTTACTTTTTTAAATTTAGAAACACAAATAACAACGGTTGCTGATGGTTCTATAACATCAGCTAAGGTTGCTAATAGTGCTTTTCATGTCGATACATTATACGGAACAGGTTCAGGAACTACATTTAGGTTATCTCAAAGAGCATCAACTCCTAATCAATTATTTGTTTCAGTAAATGATGTCATGAAACAACCAGGTAAAGATAATGATTATTATCTAGAAAATACAACTACAACATCGGATATAGTTTTTAATATTCCTCCTGTTTTCAATGCTATAATAAAAGTTAGATTTTTAGGTATAACAACAGGCGCTCCTCAAGCGGTACCTGCAAATTCTGTTAATATTCAGGAATTAGGAACTTCAGACGGCAACGCAGGACAAGTTTTATCAACTGATGGTGCAGGCACTTTATCGTTTGTAGATAATAATAATTTTGATGTAATCTATAACAATGTTACATATCAAAATCCTGGAACTTTAGAATTTGATGTAGCATCAGGTTTTCAAATATCAGAAACTTCAACTGGTAATTTAAAAGCAACATTTCAAGAAAGATTTGAAAAAATAGAAATTGCTGGTCAGCCTACTGTAACTGCTGATTCGTTGAATAAATTTGTATTAAAAGCAGGAGGTGGTATAACATTTACTACTAATAATACAACTAAAGAAATTGAAGTTTCTTCGTCTTTAGGTAGTATTACAAATATGATACCTGCATTAGATAACACTTACGATTTAGGTAGCAATAGTGTAACATGGAAAGATTTATATGTCAAGTCTATAAAATTAGGTAATATTACAATTTCAGACACATCATCGAGTGGAGGAACATTTGTTGTTCCTAATACATTAAAATTAGGAAGCACAAATTCTGTTACAATTAATGCAAGCACAAATGGATTAGAAATTCCTAAAATAGCATTAGGTACTCCTGCTCAAATTTCAGCAAATGAACATGTTACTTTAGAAGCAACCGCAGGAAAATTAAACATACCTGCCAATAACATAGGCATTGCTGAATTAAATGTATCAGACGGAAACAATGGTCAAGTATTAACAACAAACGGAGCAGGAGTTTTATCTTTTGGTGATGCTTTAACTTCAATAATTGCTGGTTCGGGATTATCCGGAGGAACTATAACTTCTACAGGCACTATTTCTTTATCTTCAGCCACCCAAACAATGATAGATCAAGGTGTTATAGCATATAATAGATCTCTTCATGAAAATGCAGGTTATTTAACAACCATTAATCAATTTTCGTTAGATACTTTGTCAAATGTTAACTACGGTACTTTAGGAGCATCAAAAGATGAATTTGCGTTAGTTTATGATCATAATACTGGAAATTTTATTCTAAAAGATTTTAGTGTTTTGTGGACAACAAATGGTAATGACACATATTATAGTTCTGGAAAAGTAGGCATAGGAGTTTCGTCACCTTTAGCTATGTTGCATGTAGATAATCAAACATCAAACCATTCTTTTAAAATTACAGACGGAACAACTGCAAATTTATTGTATGCTGCAAAAGGAGAATCGGTATTAACACAACGACCTTTTCATATAGAAACTGATGTAAGCACTACTGTTTCTCAACCTACAACAGGCGGAAAAATTTATTTTAAAAATGGTAAACCATACTATGTTTCGTCAGCTAACACAGAAACTCCTTTAGGTGGAACTATAGAAGATCTAGGAAACACAACAATAACAAATCTTGCTACAAATGATATATTAAAATATGATGGCAATAATTGGAAAAATGTTTTACCTTCGACTATATATGCACCAAATTCTCAATATTCATTGAATGGTTTATCTGATACAACAATAGACGCACCTGTGCAAGGCCATATATTAGAATACAATGGAAACAAATGGGTTCCATCATCTGTATCAACATCTATTACTAGATATAGCGTAGTAGCAGGCGAAAATGATACCACATTTAATTTTGACTATTCTATAGGAAACATCGATGTTTTTGTTAATGGTATAAGACTTAGTCCTGCAGATTATACAGCTAATGATGCTCAAAGAGTAATATTAAATTCAGCCACTAAAGCAGGAGATCAAGTAGAAATTACAAATTATGGTTTGAAACAATTAGCACCAACATCAACATATCATAAACAAGTTTTTTCAAATTTTACAGGATCAGAAACATATATAGATTTAGATCAAGCATATCAACAAGGTTATGTAGATGTATTTAAAAATGGTGTAAAATTAAAAAATACAGAATTTACTGCGGCGGCACAACAATCTCCTTGGCGTATATCTTTAACAAATAGTGCTACATTTTCATCATCCGACTACGTAGAGGTATTAGCATATAAATCAATTTCATTTACTGATACAAGTTTTGCAATTTATACACGAGAAGCTATTGTAGCAGCAGGAGGCGAAACTTATATTAATTCCTCTCATACTTTACAAACAAATCATTTTGAATTATTTTTAAATGGTATAAAATTATCAGGTTCTGATTATTCTTTATTAACAAATAATTTAACTATAAATCTTAATTTTACATTAAATGGTGGAGATACTATTGAAATATTAGGGTTTAAATCTAGACAAACTAACGAAGTTCAAGTATTCGCAACAGATACATTTAATGTTACTAGCACAATTAATACATTAACATTGTCCGTAGAACCACCAAGTATAGAAAGTATATTAGTAATTAAAAATGGTACAATTTTACTTGCAGGAACAGACTACTCTTTATCTCAGTTTACATTGACTTTTGTTGCAAATTTAGTTAATACAGATACAGTAACAGTAAGACATATTCAAGTATCTAATTCAAATAATTCTACCCCTGCAACAGGAAGCGTATCGGGTCTTCAGATGGCAACGGTAGTAGATGGTGATTATACATTAATACCTTATCAATATCAAAATGACGATACGATAAGTACAGTAAGTACATATGGTGCGACTAATAAAAACACAATATTAGCCGGACCATTAACAATGTCTGAACAAGTAACAATAGTAGGAGTTGTAACGGTGATATAATGGCAAGTAAAATAATAGTAAATGATATAGAGCATTCAAGTGGTAGTGGTACTGCTGTTTCTATGGCAAAAGCAAATATTACAAATTTAGATACAACAAATATAGTATCAGGAACTATAGGTAGTAATGTTATTTTTCCTAATCAACATATCATAAGATATGGTTTAGCATCTTTAGCTACAACGCCGTCGGCATTAACAGCTACAGGATCAACTGATTTAATTACAGTTAATTTATTAGTACCTGCAGCATATAATTACATGTTTGTCCAATTTGATTTTAATTATAAATTAGCAGGAAATTCAACATCTACAAATCCGTATGCTTATTTTGCTATAATTGATGTAACAAATAATAATGCAGCAAAAACAATATCAAAAGTTAAACATGTTTTGCCTGCCAATACAGATGAAGTTATAGGGCAAGGAACTATCAGTGCTTTTTTTCAAGTTTCAGGAGCAAATAATTCTTATACAGTTAAATCAACACAAACATGGGGCGAAGGATCGATAACAACATTAGGTAATAATGAATCAGATTTAACTAATCCGACTACATTAACTGTAGGATTAACCCAGGGAACACCAACATGAGTAGAGCATTAGATTTAAGCCAACTTTCTAGAAATATGGTTACTGCTGATACGAGTGCAAGTGATAGGGCAAAAATGGAACCTTTAATGATGCATAGCGTAGCAACTACTGATGAAAATATTGACGTACCTGCAAATTTAAACACATTAATGATAGGTCCTATAACAATACCCACAGGAAAAAGTTTATCAATAGGTTCTGGTGGCACATTGGTAATAATATGAGCGAATTAAAAGTTAATAGAATTACAGATACAAGTGGTAATGAGATATTAAAATCAACAAATGGTACATGGACATTTTCTGCGTCACCAAACCAAAATTTAATTGATGCAGAGTTGACTAATCCTACATTAACTGGCACCATGTCAGGTGGCACTATTTCTAGCAATACCTCAGGAACACATTCGGGTCCATCAACTGGAACACATTCAGGTCCATCGACTGGAACACATTCAGGTCCATCGACTGGAGCTCATTCAGGATCGATTGCAAGTTCTACAACTTTTCCAGCAGGTTATGTAATAGGAGTTTATACAGATACTTTTACTTTATCAACTGGTTCTGTAGATATTCTTCAGGCAGGAGTAAATTGGGATGGTCTTGATGTTAGCATTCCTGCAACATCTACTAGTAATAAAATAATAGTACAAGTACATATAGCCGGTGTAACAAACAAAGGTGTTGCGGCTAGAAGTGTTTTAGCAGGATTAAAGTATAGTACCGATAATTGGACAACCCCCTATACATTAGGTCCAAACGATTTAGTGGTACAACCAGCAGCATATGCAGACGGAAATGTTAGAGAATCTCTTAGTTTTCAATTACCAGTAACAGTTCCTACCGCATCGGCATTTCGTATTAGAACTCGTCTTATAGGACAAAACGGAGATATTGAAGTACATGCCGCTACAGATGGTGTATCAAGTATGGTGGTTTGGTTAATTCAAGGATAAGATATGCCTAGTATAATTAAAACAGATAAAATAGAAAATTTATCTGGAGAAACTATTGTATCATATTCGCAATCAACAGGTCCTATATTAGGAAGTGCTGCAGGTGATGGTAAAAATAAAACAGTTCAAACAGTAATCCATAAACAAACAATTTCTCAAGATGTAATAACAAAAGAATTTGGCGCTCGATTAGATCCTTTAACACATGGAGATTTTGAAGGACGAAATGGATATCCTGCACCAATCTATAATATTCCGTCACTTACTAAGAAATCTTCTTCTAATACAGTATTAATTCAGTTAAGTTTTCAGCCTTATATTAAGGCACTAGAAAAAACATCTACCGGTCATCCTACCAGAACTTTTCCAGAAATCCCTTCTGCTCCGTTTTACAATCACACACATACTTGGGGTACTGGTTACTGGGGAAGATATTACTTATTAGTTAATACTGAGTCGTATAATATTTCTAGAGATTTAACATCTATTAGGCCTATATATCATTCATCATCTTCTTTTATTATACATGAACTTTTAGATAGAAATAACTTTCCATTATCGACCGTAATAGGCAGAGGAATAAACATAGGTCAAAGTTGGAATTATCATGACATATGTACTTTTATATACCCATCGACTCGAGTTACAATAATAGATAATTATTCTGGTGATAGTAATTTAACTAGAACATATAGATTATTTGCTATGGCAGGTCATGAGTTTAGAGATGCTCCATCTACTTCTCCTGGTGCATCTAAACCAACAAATCCGAGACATGGAGTTGGTTTAGCCGAAGGAACAATGATTTCTGTAATAATGACAGAAATACAAGAAACTACACCCGTGACAGAAATTATAAAGGATTCTTAAGATGAGCACATTAAAAGTAGATCAAATTTTTACTACAGATGACACCCCATTATTTACTACATCTTCGTCTCAAAGTTGGAATACCTCAACTTTTCCAATGGCTGAAGAAGTATCATCAGGTACAGTAGTTCAAATTCAAGAACACATGTATTATAGTTCTAATTCTTATCTTTATGTTACTGATACAACACCTATACCTTTTGCAATTACTCCTCCTGATCTTATTAGTATATTATCAGGCAGTAGTGTTATTATAAATGTATCTTTTCAAATATCGACATCATCGAGCAGTAATTATCAACAAGGTAATATGCCAAGTGGTAATGGTTCTACTACTGGTTATTCTACTTATGGAGGTATCATCTATATAAATTCAACTTCTGCTCCTCGAGGTAATTATGTTAACGGGACAATGCATGAACAAACTAATGACATACCTTCGTTCGATGAAAGCGAGATAGTCCATAAAGAAATTATTAGATTTCAAGAACGACCAGGATCTGTTCTTTATAATTTGCCATGTCGTATTCAAACAATAGATACACCAAGTTCAAATTTTCCTGTATATACAGGATATATTAGTCGAGATCCTCAAATAGAGTCTTTACGATCAACAGGTAGTTTTGGTATGGTTCTTAGATGGGGAATAAAATTTGTATTAATGGAAATACAGGCATGACAATAAGAACTGGAAAAATAGTTAATAGTTCGGGTGATGTTTTATTAGATGGTAATTCATTGCCTAAAATTACAGAATCACATGGCGGTCACATTTTACAAGTTAAATCATATCATGTTGAGGGATTGCATCAAATACTTAAAGATGAAATTGATTGGGACTGGATGGTCTTATTTGCAACACCTCCTAGAGATTTTGTGCTAAGTGATATAAAAAATTACGTTTATGTTATTGTTGAGGTTGCTTATGTAAATGAGTTAGATAAAGGCCTGGATCGATCGACGGACGATTGGAGATATTGGGGGACAGGCACTGGCAGATGGAATCATTCTATAGCAAGAGGATATTCTACAGATTTAACTTGGCCAGGATTAAGTTGGCCTATTAATGCAGCCGATCCTTCTAGATTTTATCAAACAATTTATTATGGGAAACCTACTTTTAGTGATGGTAGTATATGGGAAAATACGTATACAAAACAGTTTTCTCAAGAATATTTAGATGAAATGATAAGTGGTTCTGGAGGTTCAAATCCTGGAGGAGGGTTAAATCAGTATCATGCCATAGATGGCCATCATTATTATACAGAAAATCGTAGGGCTCATGGTACAGATTTATGGTACTGGACTTTTGATTATTTAGATAAATCCCCGCAACATATAAGTAATTTTTCTTACGGAATATTAACAAGACCTCATTCAAATAATTATCCATTAGAACATGTTTTTGGTTATGAAAGAATGCACAGAATAACTTTAATGGAAATAGGAGAACAAACCACAAACAATCCTAAAAGAAATACACAGGTCCAACAATCAAGTGTTGATAGGACTAAATTAAATAAAATTATAGGTGGAGTTTCTGTTTCTACAATTTCAGTAAGTTTAGGATCTTGGAGTACATCTTATATACCGACAAATTATACAAAAGTAGATATACCACATTCTTCGACTCCTAGTGTTGGTGATAAATCAGTCGACATATTAGTTTCAAATACATCAGATGGGCTTGCAAGAACTTTTAAGATTTATAAAAACAATGTATTATTACACACATTTGAAATGGATGTTGGTGTACAAAATGTATATCTTCAAGATGCTAACAATATAAATTTTAATGAAACTTATCAATATAAATTAGAAACAGAAGCTAAGTTATATAATAATTCAAGTGCGGCAGTGAGCACGAGTGTCACAACTCCTAGTTCTTATCAAGCGATTGCAGTAAACACATTATCTACTTCTACTAATTATCTTGAATACACAGATTCTACTAAAAAACAATCGTTGGTTATAGAGTTTGACGATGTTGGTCCTTGGTATGATGTATCGAGGTATATATGGAATTTATATAATCCAGGTCCTGCAGGTAGAATTAATATAGGTAGGCCCGGTACTTCATTATTGGCTGCCCAAGCAAATGGACAATATTTTTATTTAAATAGATCCGAAGGATCAGGATCACAAACACACACCGATTTAGAAATAAGTTATAATACGGTTCCTTCGACAGGTAATTATAATGGTAGAATAAAAATAGTATACGATGCTACACTATCTTCTTTAGGAAAATATCGATTATTTGTAGATGAGTTAGCAGATGGAGTCGATCAAACAAATGCCCAATCTGGGGTTTATGCGGCATATGGTGACCCCACTGCTATTGTATTAGGAATATCTAAACCTTATTATGGTAAAGGCACACCTTATCGTATAGATAGTACAAATGGATATTTAAGGCATATGGTATCATTCAGTACCGACACGACAAATAATAATCAATACGGATTAGAAACAAAAGATTCAAACGGAAATGTTGTTTCTCAAATTTTTTCTATACAACCTGATTTAGCACATAGTGATGGTACGTCAGGAAATAATCCAGCAACTATTACTACAGGTTACTGGGGTGACGGAACATTGTTCCCTACAACAGAAACAATGACCGGTTCATTTTCTTGGACAACACCCATTGCAGGAGTACATACATTAAATAATGGTCTTCCAACAGTTACGTGGAATGTAAATTTACCTAGTACATCAGGTATACATTTTCATGTTTCGATATATAATTCAAACGATACAGTTAATAGTCAAATATCTGGCAATAGTAATTTTTCTCTTGCTGCATTAGAGGTTGATATAGCAAATAGCTGGGAACCGTTTGCCACTGATTCGATTGCCGCAAAAGATCCGGTTTATACTAACTTTTCTATTACTGAAGTGCTATTAAGAGGTAACGAAACCGGACACGTAAAACCAGGCGATACTGTTAGAATAAAAGCAAAATTTTTCTATGTAGCTGAAGGCCATAATCTATCTAAATTAAATAATTCACATAACGGACAAGTGTATAATGTATGGCAATTAGGAAAACATTACGAACCTGAATGGTCTAAAACTGTAGATATAACTATACCTGATTTTGTAACTGTTACCAATAGAAATTATTATCATAATTTTAGTTGGAATAATCTTCCAAATTCATCTAATATAACTGGTTACAGAGTGTATTATAATGATGTTAGTAATGTAACATCTGATCAAGGAGCAAGTAGATTAGCAGGAGTATACGGCGAAAATGGAACTGCCAAATATAGAGATTTTAGTAAAAAAATTACAGGTGCTCATTCGTTAAATGTGGCTAATGTTTCTCATGATCACGGATTGTTTATAGGACAAAAAATAGCAGGAGTAGGTTTTACTAGCGGAGGTACAAACACCGGAACAGGTTCAACTAAAGCATTAGACGAAGTTATTAATCAATGTATGGATATTTTAGTAGATTCAAACGGTGTTATATATCTATTAGTAAGGGGTGAGATTAAAAAATTAACTTTACAGTCCGACGGAACATATAATATAGAAACATGGGTCGGAAGTCAATTATCAGGTTATGTGGATGGTCAAACAACCTCGGCTAGATTTGCATTTATTGAATATGGATGTATAGATAGCAATGATAATATCTATCTAACAGATCGAGATAATCTTGCAGTAAGAAAAGTTACACCAACAGGAGCTGTAACTACAATAGCAGGTGGTCCACCGCATGGAGTTGGCGACGGTAATCCGTTTGGAGACCTGCCTAATAATCCTCTTTTAAAAGGTATAGCAATAGACTCAAATGGTGATCTTTATGTTGGACGCAACTGGGGTGAAAGTGTTAGTAAAGTAACACAAGCAGGTGTAGTTTCTACTTTTTGGTCTGCACCTACCGGAAACGGAAACATACATGATGTTGCAATAGACTCAAATGATAATATATATGCCGCGGCCAAATATCAACAAGTATATAAAATTGCTCCTAACGGAACAGGTGTTACTTTAACAGGAACAGCTTACGGACAAGGCTCAGGTAATGTTGTAGGAACATTATCCCAAGCTAGATTTAATCAAATACAAGCACTTTCTTGGGATGAAACTACAGATAAATTATACGTTGGTGATGCATCTGGTTTGAAAGTTGTAGATGAAGCAAATAATTCTGTTACACATTTTTCAGATCATCACCTTAATACAGGCGGTCAATACAAATATAGAAGATTAAAAAATAATGAAGGGTTTATATCTATTGGTCAGTTTGGATCAACCATCTACAAATATACATCTGTGCCTGACGATTATTTTATGAACACTGACGATGCCGAAACAGGTACTGATAAAACAAAAATTTTTACATTTTGGGATGGTAATAATGTTCCTAAAAGTAGTGGAGATTCGTCTGTAACTGTAAGAAAATTTTTTGGTATAGGAGCTCTTGAAGGAACCTATTTATGCCCTGTGCAGATTGAAGAAGTGCCTGTCGTTCTAAATCCTAATTTAAATAGTAGTTCTACTTACACAATAGATGGATTGACAGGTGTATCAATGTCACAAAATTTTATAGGAAACTATACATATTTTAAAATTGATTGGAGTCCTGCATCAACAATAGGTTTATCGTATGTAGTTATTGAGAGAACATCCCCTACCACTGCAACATTTAGAGTTGCTCCTCAACTAGGAACGTATAATGATTTTCCTAGCGTTCAGGGCGGAAATCCTGGAAGTCCAGTTACGGCAGGAGACACATATACATACGAAGTATACGGGGAAAGATGGTGCGATCCTACAGGACAATCCGGAGAAACCTGGGGTTCGATGAGGACTACTAAAGCTCAGGCAACTACTGTAACTATATCGGCAGTTTCGACTGTCAACAATCCAACTGCTAATTTTACTTTTGTTATTACACCATCAGGAAGCAATTGGCAAGTTACCTTTACAAATACTTCAACAGTTAATAATACTTCAGCAACAATTACATCATACCTTTGGGATTTTGGTGATGGTAATTCATCTTCCTTAGAAAATCCTGTACATACGTTCACTAGTGGTAATTCATTTTATAATGTTGATCTTACTGTTACACAAGATGTAGGTAGTTTGTCAAATACTATTACAAAAACGGTTGCGTTCAATGTAGATATTGAAGTACTATTAGTAGGCGCTGGTGGATCAGGTGCTAGAGGATCTTATAATCCTGTAGGAAATGGAGCAGGCGGCGGAGCAGGAGCAGCATATTTCTTATCAGGATCTAATAAATTATCTGTACCTGCGTATACTGATTTATATTTTGTAGTTGGTACAGGAGGAGCAATACCTGGATTCCAGGCAAGAGGTAATAACGGTGGAACTACATCTATAATAAAAAGTTCAACACCTAGCTTTCAGTATGATGCTGGAGGCGGCGGCGGTGGCGGTGGAGGATCTGGAGGTGGTAACACCAGTGGAAAAAATAATACCGATGGCGTCGATGCTCCTACACAAGCTGGATCTCCTACAGGATTTCTTCGAGGTAACGGCGGTGGAGGTGGATTATATTTTTTCTATCAAGGTCTCGGCGGAGCAGGAACACATCAAGGATATACATCGTCCGGATCTTCAGGACATGGAGCAGGTGTAAACGGCCAAGGAGCTACATATACATCTATTGGGCCCGGCCAAAATATAGGAACAGGATCAGGTAATAACGACAAAACTTTTAGATCCTTAACAACAGAAATGATAGGTCAAGGCGGAAACGGACAACCCCCGACTTCTTCTAGTCCTATTACAAACCCTATGACAGGAGCAGGGTCAGGAGGTTATGGAGGACAATCAAATCCTAATTTTTATGGCCAAGGTAATGTTCCTTCAGCAGGCAACGACGGTGGAGTTTATATAAAAGTGCCTAGCACATATATGATTACGAATAATGCAGGCTGGCAAATGGATCAAGGAAACTATACTCATAATGGAGTTACATATGATTTTTATTATGTAGAAACTAACGGTGCTCATACCATAAGAGTAATAGGACCATTTGGTAATTAATAAATATTAGCATGACACGACCTCGAGATTTTGCAAATTCATTAGGATTTTTTAAAGTTGTTCATTTTACCTTAGCATCTCCGCAACTTTATTTTTTATCTGATCATATAAGTGGTAATGTAGATGTTTTTTTAAATGGTGCATTAATAGTTCCAGAAATACGGGATAGTTCAGGGGTACTTTCTAATTTTTTATCTACTATTTTTGATTATCAAAGCGGTACGGCAAGTAATACACAAGGTACAGATTGGACTGCAATAACAACTATTGAAAAACATTGTACAGCTATTAAATTAAATTTTACTCCTAGTACAAGTGACATAATATCTATAAGGAGTTATTAATGAGTAGAGCTAGAGACACAGGCCAAGGAACCAATCATAGCGGAGGTACTTTATCTAGTAATATTACTATGCCTACAGGTATGATTGTTAAGGTTACAAAACATAATTTTGCTGATTATTCTGTATCATGTCCTGATTATGCCAATAACAAAACTAATTTTAGAGTAATATCAGATGGATCTAATAGTGTTTCTTGGCAGGTAACTACAAAACAACAATATTCGGATATATTAATTATAGGTTCTTATCATTCTGGTGGACAGAGCAGTCATGAATATTTTGATATGAAATATGGCTCTATAAGTTCTACCGATACAGAAACAAATGGTAATTGGTTATCAGGAACAAGTTATGATGGAATGACATCTAAACATCCAAATGCTGCACATGACAAAGAAATTAATTCTATCGTATGGCTCCATACGGCAGGGTATAATGCTAACACAACAATATATTATGCTCCTTATGTTGGGCAATGGAGTGGTACAGATACCGTTGAGATTAATAGATATTCTTCCTCAGATACTAATGGTACAAATTTAACCCATTTTCTTTTTATTGAAATTGCGAAATAAATATTAGCATGAGCAAGTTATACGTAGATGAAATTGTACCTAGAGATACTACTAGCACGAATAAAATAGATCTATCTGGTAATAGTGTATCATTTACTAATTTAGCGTCAACTCAAACATTTACAGACATCACAACAACTACATTAAATACTTCATCTATATCATCAGGAACTATTGGAGGAAATGTTGTTTTTCCGCAAGGTAGTATCATTAATGTTTCACATGTACAAAACTCTACTAGAACAGTAATATCAGGTTATTTATCTGCTCCTCATATATATTGGAATGCAGGAAATATTACAAAAAAGAGTGCAGATAGTTTTTTAATAATACAATGTTTATTAATTTTTTGGCAACCTACTGCAAACGGCTGGGCAGATAAGGTAGGACCTATGGTTAGAGTTGGTGGAGGAAATGGAACAGTTCATTATGATGGTGTAACTATAATACGAAACGATGGTACTACGGAAAAACTTACAATGTTAAAAGGTGATGTTTATCATTATCTTGCTAATCAAGTAGGATCCATTCAAATAGAAATTGGACAACATCCTTCAAATAATGCCAATGATAGAAGAATAGGAGGTGTATTGAATCCAAGTGGTACTGATTATCAAGGTCTGAGGCAACATACTTCAGATCTTTTTGTATACGAGGTAATGAAATCATGAGTTTAGCCATAGTATTATTTGAAAATTATGATGGAAAATTTCAAAGTTTTCCGTCTCCTACCGATACTATAGAAGACTATGATAATATAGTTTGGACAGACAAAGATATACCTTCAAAGGAAGAACTTGAAATTAAAATTAAAGAGTATATAGCAGAAAAACCTATGAAACTACTACGAGAAGAACGTGACATTAGACTTCAAGAAACTGATTGGTGGGCATGTGGCGATAGAATGGATTCGATGACTAATGAACAAAAAATTTACAGAAAAAAATTACGAGATTTACCAGTAACTGCTGAACCTAAAATAGAAAATGGTCTGTTGACAAATGTAACATGGCCCGAAAAACCTTAATAAACATTATATGAAAATTAAAAATATAGTTATAGTAGGTGGTGGGTCGTCTGGTTGGATGACCGCATCTGCTATTGCACATAATTTACCCGAAATAAATTTAACATTAATCGAATCACCTAATATACCTAATATAGGAGTAGGGGAATCGACTTTAGGACACATTAATAGATTTTTTCGCTTATTAGATTTAACAGATCAAGATTGGATGAAAGAATGTAGTGCTACATATAAAAATTCAATTCAATTTACAAACTTTCATAAAATTGGTACAAGATTTCAATATCCATTTGGAGGATTTGTTATGCCTCCAGATGATGACAAGTACAAATATTCAACCGAATTTGATATTCCTATTTTCTTAGATTTACAACGATTGTTTCCTGAAGAAATTTCTTGTGAGGATTTTGTTAGATTTTATAATATTAATAGTTTATTAGCAGAATATAATAAACAAACAACAAAAGATGTTTGTGGGTTTGATTTTTTTAATCATACTGCATATCATTTAGATGCAGATGCTTTGGCTATTTTTTTAAAAAATAGATATAGTAATAGAATAACACATATTTTAGATGAAGTCAACAATATAGAATGTAATGAATTAGGAATAACAAAAATTATATCTACTAATCATACATTAACTGCTGATCTGTTTATAGATTGTACAGGATTCAAATCACTATTAATTGAAAAAACATTAGATGTAGATTGGTATCAATTTCCGCACCTACCTAATAATAAAGCAGTAACAGCAAGAATACCATATACAACAATAGAAGATCAAAAAAATTCAATACATAACGTGACAGATTGTAAAGCCTTATCTTCGGGATGGTTATGGGATATTCCGTTATGGAAAAGAAAAGGAGCAGGGTATGTTTATTCTTCAGAGTTTTTAACTAAAGATCAAGCAGAAGAAGAATTTAGAAAAGAAACAGGATGGAATGATAATGTTAATCATATTAGTTTTAGGCATGGTTATCATAAAAAAGCATTTCACAAAAATGTATTAGCTATTGGGTTATCATATGGTTTTATAGAACCATTAGAATCAACAGGATTATTAACTACTCATGAAAACATTATAAAGTTTATTAAATTAATGCAACTACATGAAGGTCATGTAAACAAGTTGGATAAAATATTATTTAATACTTCTTGTGAAGCACAGATGTCAGGTCTTTCGGATTTTGTAGGAGTACATTATGCATTATCAAGGCGAGACGATACACCATATTGGCATTATGTTACAAATGAAATTGATCAATCTAGATATGAATATGATTTACATGTTAAAGAAGAAAACATTGCACAAAGTTTACATGAGATATTTACATTTGATCGATTTGATTCAAGGAAAGAAGGAATGTTTTGTATTTTAATGGGTAATAATTATAATCCTGCAGAAAGAGTGCAATTTAATTATTCTACTGAACAATTAAAAAATATTAATTTTAAAAAAAATTTTATCATAGATTCTATCAAATCTAGAATAGATTTTGTTAAAAACCTACCATCATCGTATGATTTTTTATATAATCATATCTATAAATAGTCATTTACTGTAATTTTGCTAAATATTAATACACGGAGTACGGAATGAATAATGGCTTTAAAAACTACAAGTCTAATATCAGATAATTCGGTTACTGCAAACACAATTAAAACAACAAATTCTGGGACTGCCGGAGATGCAATAACTACTGATGGTTCGGGAAATTTAGTTTTTAAAACATTGCATGGAGCTCAACCTAATGTATCTTATAAAAATGCAAACTTTTCTATAAATGCTGGGGAAAATGTACAATTAGATACTAGAGTAAATTCTGTGTTTGTTACATTGCCCGCATCTCCAACTACTGGAGACGCTGTTCATATATCTGACGGCGGGGGTAATTTATCAAGTTTACCGGCAACAATTTTAAGAAATGGTAATACTATTATGGATTTAGCAGAAGATTTAATTGTAGATTATAACTTAGCATCTTTTGGTTTAGTTTATAATGGTTCTACATGGAGAATATTTTAATGTCAATTTTTCTATCAGATTTTATAAGTCCTTCAAGTGGTTCGACAACAGGTTCAGGTCAAGTTAACCAAATAAGCGATGAATATTCACTTCATGCTATGAGAAGAGGAAAAGCAGGCGAAACTGTAAGCGTAGTTATAGGCGGAGTTGCAAAAGATGTAGATGCAGAATATGCTATAATCTATACGAAAATAAAATTAAACGGAACAGAAGATATCGAATTAACTGATGATACAGGTTTTGCATATAATGGCTTAGAAGACTTAGTTAATGGTGTGCTAGAAGATGGAACTACACAAAGAAATACATTATATGCAGGATATGAAGAAACAGGAAAAGATCCTTGGGATACCAATGTTAAACATAGGAAACATGATCAAATACGATTTGATAACCTACAATTATATTATCTATTAAATGCTAATGGTAAATTGGTTGCTAGATATAAAGAAGTAGGAAACCCTTCAGGTGATCCTGTTTAAATAAATATATAAAATTATATAAGGAACGGTTTAATGGCTGATTTTATCTTAGGACGATTAAAGTTCAAATGGAAAGGTAACTGGGTTACCGGTACATCGTATATTGTTGATGACATTGTAAAATTTGGAGCTAATACATATACTTGTGTGGTCAATCATACTGCTGATGCAGATTTTTATGTAGACTTAAACGCTACAACAAATCGATGGCAGTTACACACCGAAAGTTTTGCGTACAAAGGTAAATGGACTACAAATGGTTCCAGTTATTCATATAAATTAAATGATGTTGTATCTTGGGGAGCAAACTTATATCTCTGTTCAACTCAACACACATCTACAGCATCTTGGGATTCAACCAAATGGGCTACATTTTTAGCAGGACTAGAATGGGAATCTTCTTGGTCATCGGCTACACAATATCAAATTGGTGATGTAGTAACGTATGGCGGTTATTCTTATGTTGCTAAAGCAGATAATATTAATAAAAAACCTTCACAAAATACAACAGAATGGGCTGTATTAACTACCGGTTTTAACATGGAAGGTGTGTTTAATTATGGTTCTAGTTATGAAGTCGGTGACGTAATAACATATGGCGGATATGCTTATGTAGTAAAAACAGATCATAGTAGTCAATATCCTACTGTTGATACTGGTTCTGCAACTGCTACAAATGCAACATATTTTGAATTATTATCAAAAGGATTTGAATATAAAACTGGAGGTTGGACTTCTGGTACAGCATATAAATTAGGCGACATTGTTAGATATGCTCAAGGATCTTTTGTTTGTGTCCGTGCTCACCAAGATAGCGGAGTTCAAAAACAACCAGGTCAGTCTAGCGGTTCCGGATATTGGGAGACATTAGCACAGGGTGATACTGGTAATGTAATGACAAGTGCTGGAGATTTGTTAACACAAACTTCGGGAAGTGCAGCTAGATTACCTATAGGACCAGGGGGTTGGCAATTACAAGGAATTGGTAGAAATACTGCTGATAATTTTAAAGCACAAGAATTAACATGGGGATCAGATTGGTCAGGTAATACATTTTACGTAGATACTATAAAAGGCGAGGATGCTGAATATAAATTGTATTCTCCGGGTCCGGCGCAGTCAACAAATATAAATTTTTATAACCAAGATGAAAATGGTGCGGCGGTTAGCGGAGGTCAAGAATATCGACCAGGTGATATCATTAAATTTGCGCCTAATGCATTTAATGCAGCAAGCGGACCATATCAAATAGGTGACATAGTTTTTTATGAAAATGCTTCTTTGGCTGTAGGATATAGACGACAATGGTATAAATGTATTGCTACCACATCCGCAACCTCAGAATTACCAACAGATACTGCTAAATGGAAACCTGCTTACCCTTCTAGAGCATTTGTTCAGACAGGATTAACTAACTTTGGTTCAGGAACAACAATAGATGATGTAGCGTATGGTAAATCAGAACTATATGGTGAAGACGCAACAGGCAAAACATTATATAAAGTATACATTTGTAAAGGCGGCCCTGCATCCGGAGTTAAAAACGTAGCACCATTAAAAACAAATTCGGTTGGGTCTAGTACAGAATATACCGATCAAATAAATCAATACTGGGAAGAACTTAAATCGGGTATAGAAGTAAATGCAGGAACAAACGAAGTTACTGCTGTTATAGGTTGGGGACGATCACAATCTGCTCCTTTTAAAACAATAAGATATGCATGTTCTAAATCAACATCAGGAGATCAGATTATAGTTGCTCCAGGCACGTATAGAGAATTTTTTCCTATAAAAGTGCCAGCAGGGGTCTCAATAATGGGTTATGAAATGAGAACAACTTTTGTTGAACCTAACATGGAAGACGACGGTGGAAATGGAGTAGGCAAATGTATTCCTTATTCAGGTAACGCAGGTAATCATTACACATCAGGCACTCCTAATAATGAAGTTGCCATGTTTCTTATGAACGACTCAACTACTTTTAGAGGAATAACATTAAGAGGAATGGTAGGAACAGTATGGGGTACACAGGTTAGTGGCCATACAGAACCTACTGTTAAAGGCGTATGTTTTAGATTAGATCCTGAAGGACAAATTAATTTAAAATCCCCGTTTATTCAAAATTGTTGTGCAATTAATGATGGAGGTGGCGGAATTTATTGCAATGGCGCTGACGGTGGTGGTCGTTATAAAAGTTTTACAACAAACGATTTTACACAAATTAACTCCGACGGCTTTGCATTATTCGCGACCAACAAAGGCAGGATTGAAGCAGTTTCGGTATTTACATATTACTGTCACGTAGGTTATACAACTACACATGGTGGCATTATACGTTCTGCAAATGGTAATAATTCATATGGACATTATGGTGCAGTATCTGAAGGATACGATGCAAACGAAGTAGTAATTACAGGTACTGTTGATAATAGAATGCAAGAAGCTCAAATATTTCGTGTAAAAGTTAATACTGTAGGAGCTAGTGCAGGTCAAATAGGTTGGGCAGAATGGAGTTATGCAGGTGAATCTTATTCAGGGACTCCTACTGCATCTGTTGTAGCAGTTAACGATGTAGATGCCGCAAATGGGGCGGTATCATTAACTATTAGAAATGGCGGCATAACAAATGTTGTTATGTCCTCAGGATCAACTGCTACTAATTTAACTAGAGAATCTGGTAATGCACAAGGAGGCAGAGCAACAGGAACAACCGCTGATAATAGTTCGGCATATGCTGAAATTACATTAAAGTCAACAGATTCTTCATCAAATGATGCGTATAATGGTATGAGAGTAACTATTACCGGCGGAACAGGTTTTGGGCAAACAGGTATTGTGCAAGATTTTATTGCTGGATCTAAAATTTGTGTAGTTACTAATGATGCCGGAACAGGTGGGTGGACGTCGTTAACAGGAGCATCTATTGTTGCACCAGACTTAACAACAACATATGAAATAGAACCAGCATTAGTAGTAACAAATACTGGTGCAGGAGCAGGTTCAGGAGCTCAACTTAGATGTATTGTTTCGGTAGATAATACAATACAACAGATAACAATTTTAGATCCAGGGCAGGGTTACGGCACAGGCAATGATGCTCCTCAAATAACAATTACAGATCCTAGAGCAACATTCAGTGGAGGTCCGGCATTTACTATTAAAGTTGCTAATGGTGTACTACATAATTCAGTTACTAATGCAGGAACAGGGTATCCAACAGGTATGGTAGGTGCTCTTCACCAAGGTGTATCAAGTGACGGTGTCACAAGTATATCAATAGCCGATGATAGCGGTACTCCAACAGGTTATGCAGAAATACCACAATTTGGACAATATTTATGGGTAGAAAGTTTAACTGCTGAACCTAAGGCAGGTTCTATTGTTCAAATAACTATTAATGTAGCGGGAACACCTACAGAAAAATATTATATTATTGTTAAAGTTCTCGAATATGGTACATATGGATCTGGAAAAGCAAGATTACAATTAGGAGCTCCGTCAATAGGCGAAGCTTCGGCTGTTGCCCAAGGAACTTCTTTTAATATAAGAAAAGAATATTCTAGTTGTAGAATGACTGGTCATGATTTCTTAGATATAGGTACAGGTAATTTTATAACATCTAATTATCCAAATGAGCCATCAGGAACATGGACTGCAAGCGGAACAACATATACTGCAAAAGCAGATCAAACTAAAGAAGTATTAGAGCTTTGCGGAGGAAGAGTATTTTATACGTCAACCGACCAAGATGGTAACTTTAGAGTAGGTACATTATTCCAGGTTGAACAGGCAACAGGTAGTGCAACATTAAATTCAGAGCAATTTAGTATTTCAGGATTAGATCAACTTAATTTTGGTTCGTTACAGTTTGGTGGTTACGGAGCTATTGTTACAGAATTTTCTAGAGATGGCACACTTAGTGGTAATTCAGATAATGCCTTGGTAACAGAAAAAGCAATTAGGGAATATGTAACTGCCCAATTAGGTGGCGGTGAAAACGATTTACAGGTAAATAGTGCTGTAGTCGGAACCGTAACAATGTCAAGTAATACATTGACTACTACCACCGGTTCAAACAACGATTTAGTTTTAAATTCTGATAGTGGAAAAGCAAGTTTTACAGCAGAACCTCAATATGCAGGAACAATTTCAACAGACACTACTTTAATAAACAGATCATATTATGAAGACCAATATGCACTTCAAGGGGCAACATCAAGTTTGCTTGACACCAATCGAAATACAATGAGATATGGTAACGAAAATGCAAACGCAGCAATAGTAGGATCAGTATTAGATTAAAAAGGATAACATATGGCAGTTTTTAACCCAGCAATTAAAAAAACTTTTACAGTAAAGGTCGCAGGAGGCAAATTTGTAATAGATAATGTTACTGCGCCTATTCTTAGTATTCAACGAGATCATTTATATGTATTCAATCAAAATGATTCGTCTAATGCAGGATCAGATGCAGCAGGTTCTCATCAATTATATTTTAGTAGAACACAAGATGGTAAACATACAATTGATATAGGAGTTGAGTACGGTAAGGAATTTAGGCACGGTGTATCGTATTGGTTAGATGGCGTAAGACAATTTAATTTAGCTGCATATGTAGCAAGTTTTCATCTTGCATCAACACGAGAAGTAAGAATAATAGTGCCCGATGATGCACCTTATAAATTATATCCGGTGTGTTGGAATCATTCTAACATGTATAATACTAATTATTTTCATATAGGAAGTTCGACTTCAAATACAACATTTGCATTAAACACATTATTAGACGCTATAGATGCTAAAGTTGATACTGCTCCTGCAGCAGATCTTCCTCAATTAGCAAAAGGATTGAACAACGTAAAAGATACAATTAATCCTGATACGGACTATGCACAACAACCAGAAGATATGTCAGGTGATGTTGGTCCAGATGTAGTTACTTGGGATAGGCAACCTGAATTTATATATTGGGGTTCTAGGCATCATCATAGTTTTGACGGAGGAGGATCTATTGTTTATGATTCTAATTTAGAGGCATGGTCACAAACTAAGTATATAGGTTGGTGTTGTTTTGTTGGATCTAGCTCGATGGGCTCCAATTGGTACAATCATAATTGGTCATCTCACCCGGTGCATTATTCAGGTAATAGTTATCATTATACAAGAACAGATCATCATGTTTGTGGTTGTTATTGCTGGATTACAGGAACAGACTGGACCGGAGAATTAGGAAATGCCGCTTTAAATATTGGCGAATCAGGATTATACTCTAGATATTATAGTCACGAATCGTTATTTAGAGTAACAGAAAACATGAACATTCAAAGTTGGGAAGTTCGAGATAATAGAGTATATGTTTCGCAAAAATCAGAACAATTAAAATTAAGAAATAGATTTATGGTTGGTCATAATACAGGAGACCAACCTATTTCTATTAAAAATATTCCTGTTGGTGGTTTTGGAGGAATGTCTTCTTATAATAGAAAAAGAAAAGAAGTAGCAGTATGTCAGCGAACTAGTTTAAATGTAGATGATTATGGACAAACAAGATACTCCCGTTATAATGCAAATTCATTTGAAGGGTTTGATAATGACATTTGGGGTAATGGTAATGGAGCATATCATCAGGCTCAAACTTGGAATAATTGGAGAACCAAAATATATCCTGATGTTCCGGAAATTAATGCCTCAACTAATTTAGCAAAAGTAATGGACGATAGAAAAACCAAGACATTCTTTTGGAAATATAATTCAGGTGATGGTTGGTATTCTCACTCAAAAATGGCATTATGCGATAATGGTGATATTTTAACAGTAGTTGCTGCCTCGCATAACAATTATACGTTGGCTAGATTAAAAAGAAGTAAGAACGATAAATTTCAAGTATATCAGCAAGAAGGTACGCAAATGGCGTATAATAATAGAATATGGCATGGTAATGAAGGTGGCTGGGATAGTGATGCTAATTACGGTCACGGTTCTGGTATTCGAGTAGTTATGTCTCGAAATAAACGAAATGTTGTAATGTATGGTCCTTGGTATAATTATGGTGCAGGATCTATGGGTTGGATTGTTGTAAGAGATTCGGCTAAAGCATTTGGTCAGATAATGTATAATAAAAATCACCACCATGGTGTAATTGTAATGCCATTTAGAGATTCTGATTTTATTATTCAGCATAGTCATAATATTGACGAAGAGTATGGCGCAGGTGCAACAAGAGTTGCATATCAAGATGGATATGGTAATATGGTACCTTACACAATGGGCGATAGATTGGATTCTAATACACATAGTACAAATTATGCAGTAATGGCAAGATTAGATCATGACGGATTAACATATTAATAGGAGAATTTTATGTCAACGGTTCTAGATGCAAAAAACGCACTTTTAACAAAATTAGAATCTTTAGTCGATTCTACAACATCTGCTTCAGATTCTATATCTATGGTAGATACACTAAAAACATTAGATACTTCTGCCGACACAGAAGTCCCAGTTAATCCTAATCCTGAATTTCATTATCGAAGTTGGAGACCAGAATATGGTGTCTGGTATGGTCATCACGGAAACCAAAATGGCGGAACAACGCAATACGATAAATTTGGAAATCCTATTCGTGATAATGCTTATTGGCATCATACTGTTCATGATGGTTTCTCAGCATGGTATGGAGCATATGCAGGGGATATTCAAGACACATATTACAGTAATTATTGTTGGTTTTCCAGGCAATCTCATACAACTAGTACCGATTTATACGCAAATCGAACTACTGCTAACGGAGAATTAGGTAGTAGTGTACAACGGTCGGGCCCACAGGCAATCACAGTAGGTACTTCTGAAACAGAAAAAAATGCTAGGTCTATTGATATGCATAAATGCGGTAATGCCGAAATAGATAATAGAGAATGTTATATGACATACGACAATGTTACTATTAAACATAAATTGCGTGGTTTACATGTAGATCAAACACCTCTATCATCTTATATAGCACAATCAGGTGTACAAGCACATTATGGTGGTTTAACATATAATAAAACACGTAAAGAATTAGCAGTTATTAATCAATATATTGATAATAGTTTAAATACCAATTTTCAAATGGGTCTATATAAAACTGTACCTAGAATAGATAGAAATACTAATCTAACAACTTTATTAGGTGGCATATCTGCTTTATCTTACAAATATCAACAAACATCTGCTTACAATGCTGCAGATAAAGAAACGTATGAAAATAATAAAATTGTACTTTGTGATAATGGTAAGTTTTATGTAACAACAATGACTATTGCATCTAATCAATTTAATATATCAACTTTAAAAAGGCCTGGTTGGACAGGTAGTGCAAGCGATACTGATTTTGGTATTATAGATGATGCAACTCAAACATTAACTTTTACAACAGTTCAAGATAAAACTTTAGCAGCAGGAGTTAAAGGTACACAAGAAAATGCATATTCAGGCCAAATGACCGTACAAAGTAGAAGTAGAAATAATGTCGCATGTTTTTGTCCTTATGGAAATTATTCAAATGGCATTTCTATGTTCATTGTAGACAAGCGAAGAAGTAATCATTATGATGGGTATGGCTGGAATAATACTTCATATGGAGCTCAAGTAGGAGTGTTAGGTAATAATGATTTTGTTATAATTAAATCTCAAAATTGGGATAATGTTTATGATCAAACATTAATTCATTATATACAAAAAGAAGATGGTTCTTGGATCGAAACTGATTATGGTAACCAAATGGAAAATGCCGGCGGTATGAGTACCCAATATCCAAATTTAGTGACAATAATTTAATAGGAAATAAAATTATGGCAACAGTAGAAGGTATTAAAAATAAATTAATAGATAAGATTCAGACATTAGCTTCAGGAGCTTCATCTAGAGATTTAAACTTTTTAAGTAAATCGTTAGAAAATTTAAACTCAGAAGTTAGAGAAGATACATTTAATTCAGAAACTGGAGAATTAAATCGATTTACTGCTCAAAATATTCCTAGACTACCTATAAACAATGGTACCCAGGTTGATGCAGGAAGACAATCTAGTAACGTAGAATTTGGTGTGTTTACACAACATTCAGAAACAGTAGCATATTTTGGTACATTAGATGAAAAATTTCAAAATATGAAAAGTTCCAGGTGGGCTTGGTGTCATCATTATCTAGGAAATGCTAATGGTGGTGGATCTTATAGTTATTGGTCTTCGGCACAAAGACATCAATGCCATAGTTGGCAAACTAATCCTTGTCATTTTGGATGTGATGATTGTACTACTTCTAGCTATTGTTATAATGGAGGAACCGATCAAGTAGGTGATTTGGGTAATGCTACATTTGTAGGAGGTCCTAGCGGAGCATTCTCTACTAGATATTGGGGAGAACCTAGTAGAACTCAAGCTCTAGGCCAAATTACAAATATTGGTCCTAGACACGAATTTAGAAACGAACAATGTGAAATTGGTAATGCAGAAGTAGGTGATAAATTTTCTTATTTAATTTATAATGGTCAAGATGTAATATTAAAAAATAGAAGATTTTTACCAGGTGCCGGAACAGGAGCTAATTATTCTTCTAAAGGTACAGGTAATGGTAATGTGTCGGCGTTTGGTTCTCTTACACATAATGCAGATAGAGGAGAACTTGCAGTTTTAAATAGAAAAGATTCTGAACTTGATGGTTATAATAGAGACAAATATATATTTGCAACTACAATATATAAAAATTGTCCAGTTATTAATTTAAAAACAAATTTAAGTACGTATTTAAGTGAAACTGGTAAAGTTACTGCATTATCTGTTATTGAAGATGCTGATACATCTGCACAAGCTCAACATCCTACAACTACCTATACTGCCGGCGCAGATTCAACTGCATGGCCTTCTCAAGTTTCTTCAGGCTTAGATAATGCAGAGTTTGGTACATTAGGACATGAGAATCCAAACCATGGTACTAGTTATGCTAATTACACCAGTAGAGCATTTTATCATCCTACAAATTACAGTGAAAATTGGCAAGGCATGAAAATATGTATGACAGACAATGGCGATATATATTGGAGTGTAATGAATAGATGGGCCCACTCTTTACAGATGTGTAAACGATATACTGTAAATGGTGTAACTGACGATACGTATTACGCAAGCGTATTTGTGCCTCGATGGTCACCTTCTAGGTATGCCTTGAATATAAAAGGTTATGATGAACACAGAAATCATGATACAGTAGGATACGAACCTTTACCTAGATCAACAACACGAGTTATGGATTGGCATTGGCTTAGAGAAGCAAGAGGTAGAGAAGATGACGGCGGAGATCATCCAAATGGAAATTCAAGGTCGCCCGGACATGCAATAATTCAAAGCAGAACTAAAAAGAATGTTGTAATGAAAGCACCGTATTATTATTATTCTTCTGGAGTATCTGCATGGGTTATTGATAAAAGATTTAACAGATGGTTTACAATGGCATATTGGAGAGAGCAAAATCATGGATGTCACATTTCGGCCTTTGGTAGAGAAGGATTCGTTTGTGCTCTTAATAGAGATATTGCGGCTGACAATATAACATATAAACTTTATTCATTTAGACAAGACCCTAATTCAGGTGAATGGTTTCAAAGTGAACATGCAACTAGTTTAGGACATTGTTTTCCGGCAGTAGGATATAGTCATCCTCAACTGATTCCATTTCATTCATAAAAAATTATAAAAGGAAAGTTTAATGGCAACGTATACAAGTACAAAACAAAAGTTAATTGATAGAATAACAACATTAGCAGGTAGTGCTTCAACTTTAGCAGAAGTAAATTACTTGGCTTCTGCATTAGATCAGGTTTCTGAAGATCCTAGATACTATACAAAAGATAGGCATAATCACGAGGTACAAGGTCGTAATAATCAATCTACCCAAGTTGCTCATGCTACAGGTACAAAAGCAGGATATGCAACTACCACTGCCGATACAATTACCGGAGGAGTTCATCGAGAATATGAAGAAACTTCTACAGGTGATATGGAAGATGGTGTATATAAAATGATGCCTCGTAGTAAAAAAACAGAAGTAAATTTTGAGAACCAACCTAGAAATGTTTCTAGACCTCAATTTGCTATTTGGGCAGGAGCAGGTACTTGTATGTCTGGTGCTATTTCTTATGATAATTTTTTACAACCATACGAACGACATTGGTATAAAGGTGATGGTACTAATTGGTGTCATATGGGAATAGATGGCGGAGCTAACTGGGGTGATTATGCCTCTCAACAAAGGCATAGTAATAATTCAGTTCCATCGGCTGAATATTATAATACAGTAACATCTGCAGGTAATACTAATACTGGTGCAAGTCACGAATATCATTATCCTTCAAGAACAGGTTTAGTAGGAGAATGTGGTCATATGCGTATTAAAGTAGGACCACAAACAATAGCTCATTATGCACCAAAAGATTCAGGTCATCTTTTTAAATATGAAAATTTAGAATGTGGGACTGCACAATTAGATCATAGACAATGTTACATGAAATATACAGGTAAAATAATTCATTTAAGAGAAAAATGGATGACAGGCCAGAGAGTATCTTATAGAACTGCTTATGGAAGAGGTTGTAGTGTAAGAGAATCTCGAAATTCACCGTCTTGGCACGAAGTAAAATATGGCTGGGATACTACAACTAATGCTCTTCAAACTTATCAACCTGCATTTGGTTCATTAACATATCATAAAGAACGACAACAATTAGCAATTATGAATCAGTTAGCAGATGGCCAAAATACATATATGATGAAAATTTGGTATCATGTTGATAGAATTCGCAGATTAACTTTATTAGATGATGTTTTAAGACCTGAACATGCAACATATGTTAAATTTACATATAGTACAGGCCATAAAATTGGTAGTGTCGAAGGCCAACAATGTCAAAAAATGACAATGACAGACGACGGAACTGTTTACATGACTAATATGGCTTTAGGAGATGCATTATATTTAGGAGCATTAAATAAAGATTGGGCTGAACAAACAAACGGAATCGTATATGAGTTGGTAGTTACTAATCCTGGAACAGGTTATTCTACATCACAGCCCCCTATTATTAGCATTGCTGCACCTAACGATGCTTCAGGTACGCAAGCGGCAGGAACAATCACAGTAGCAAGTGATGGTAAATGTAATGGTTATACAATAACTAGTGCAGGTTCAAAATATGTAATGGTAGGTAGCGGAATTGGTGCCGTGACAGATACTACTCCTACACCTAGTTCGGCTTGGGAAGCAAGCGGATCATATACTGATATTGCACAGACTAGCACAAACGGAAGCGGAACAGGTTCTACTTTTGATATAACTACTGATACATCCGGTAATCCAACTGTAACAGTTAAAGCTGCAGGTAAAGGATTTGCAATAGGAAATACAGTTACACTGACAGATCCTGGTAACACAGCAAATACAGCAACGGTAACTGTAAAGTCACTCTTAGGACACGAAATGCATCCTACAGTAACAGTAACTAATCATAACGGTGGATCAGGTTTAGAAGTCAAGGCTAATATACAAGTAACCGGAAACTTTGATCATAAGAGTCAGTCACCTACATCGGGCACAACATATGGTAGAGAAAACGGATATCACGGACAGCAAATAGTTATGTCTCGAGATAGACAGTCTACTTTCCATTTTTGTCCTCATAATGGTTGGGGAGCCGGCATGCATAGTTTCATTATACACAGACCTAGTAATTCTTGGCAACTTGGTTATGTAGATGCTAATTCTAGTTTTGGATCAAACGTAGTAGCATTTGAAGATGGTAATTTTGCGGTCATGTATTCAAGAGATTGGGATGGTCCAGCAAATCACAAGTTATATATCTTTTATAGAAAATCAGATGGCACGGTAAATGCCACAGGACAAGATAATGCTTGGGTCAACAATGATGTCGGTGCAAGCCTAGAATGTCCATCTAGGACTACTAACTATCCGACTATCGTTCCTATCTTTTAAATAGGATAAATAAATACAAAGCATAAAGTTTTATTAGTAATGGAGAACAAATGGCTAAAATAGATTTTAACACAAAAAGAATAGGAAAAAAGATTCACAGTGGTGGCGAATATACAATTCCTGATGAATTAGCAAAAGGATCAGATTTAAAAGTTCCTGAACGATTTGCCTTAAACACAGGCGAAGATCCTCATTTAGTGTATGATAGATACCCCGGTTGGACCGATGACCAAGTAACCGAAGAATTAGATAGAATATGGAATGAAGAAAAATGGCCTGAATTATTACAACATTATTATACTTGCATAAGAAATGTTAAACGAGAAGCAGGAACAATTTTACAAAATTCGGCATGGATGAAAGAAAAAATTGGAGAAAAATACGGGTTAGATTCAGATGAGTACAAGGCTCATTTAGCAGATCGAGAAGATGTTAGGACCAAATCAAACGAACAAGAAGCAAAAATTAAAGCGGCATTGGAAGCAGGACAATTTGAAACTGAATGGCCAAGCGATATGATTTGGGATAATGCCCTTTCAAAATGGTCAGATAGTGGATATATAAATGCTACTACCGATCCAGGGTCTTCTGCAGATTCAGCTAAAGCTAAAGCAACTACAGACGGAATTACTAAACCAACAAGGCCTAAAACTATTTGATTATTCTAAACCGGCTTGTAGCCAAGAAAAATCATGATCGGTTGTGTAATTAATATTATCGATACTATCTACATCTTTTAGCCATTTGTGTTGATCGATAATATTATAAGCATATCTACCAAAAGCATCGGCAGTTAACGTTCGTTGGGTTATTGTTCCTAAATATCTTCTAGTTCCCCAAAGAATATCATAAGCAGATCTATTTCGAATTAATTCTTTTGTTCCTTCTTCAGATAAGTTATTAAAATTAGCACCTGCATTTATTTCGCTATCTGTTAAATATGATGTACATAAATTCCAATCAGTTATTGCACCTAATCTATTACCCAAAGCCAGCATATAAGATGCAGCCCTTCCAAAAAAACTATAATGTCTTTTGTTAGATAATCCGTCCTCTATCCACGTTAGAGATTCTTTATGATGTTTTTTCCAGTATTTCCAATAATTGGTATGATTTAATTTTGATACTGCATAATGAGCTTGAATATAATTTATTGTATCTATAAAGTTTTGTTTAGTATATGTATTAAATAATTTAATTTTTTGATCTGTCCATGACATATCAATATCATCTCTATCAAGATTACCTTGCCATTCGCCTGTCCAAACTTGATTATTATCTAACATGTTTCCTTGATCCACAGGCATTTTATCTTTAATGGCTAAATGCAAGAAAGTCATTAAATTGTTGTGCATAAAATAAATGCTAGTGCTTTCTAATGGTTCAACAAATCCTGAAGATAACCCTACTGAAATCCAATTTTTCCCTGATTGTTCTTCTAAACATTCTGTTTCAAATTTAATTAATTGGCAATTTTCTTCTTGAATTCTATCTTTATCAAAACTATTTTTAAACTCTTGTAATGCATCTTCTTCTGAAATATATTCATTACTGAATACATAGCCAGTACCAATTCGATCACGTAAACCTATTTGCCAACGCCAACCTGCTTCCATTGTTTGGCATTCGACGCCCGACAAGTATGGTAATTCTTTTTCTCTATCAATGTAATCTATTCTTGTTGCCCATGCCCGATTATTAATCATATTAGGAAATTTTTTATATTTTAAATTTAATGCATTAGGTATAAGTTTGGCAAATCCTGAACAATCTATAAAAAAATCAGAATTAATTATTGTAGAATCATCTAATTCTACATTTTTAATAGAAGAATCATTGTTTATACCGATATTGGTAATTTTATTGTTTAATATATTTGCTCCTTTAGATACTGCATCGTCGAGTAATTTTTGCCCAAATAACTCAGAATCTATATTATATGCATATTCATTCCACACTCTAGGTAATTGTACGTCTTTATCAACAAATTCTTTTTTCATAAAAGGTGATTTATTTTGTAAAGCCAACCGTAACCCGCAATTTGACATCCATGCATCTTTTTCGCTAATACTATAATTCATAATATCAGAATATTCATGCATTATTTGAGTAATAGGTGTAAAATATGAATGATCTTTTTGATACCAATCTTTAAAATGTACAGTAGTTTTAATAGTACCTCTTGCATCACCTAAACAAACTTTTTCTGGAAAAAGATTACATAAACGTAAAAATGCATTTATATTTCCGACTGTGGCTTCTCCTACACCAATAATAGGTGTATTAGGGTCTATAATAATGTTTACTTCAGAATTTTTAAATATAGTTTTTATAATATTTGCGGCACTTGCTCCGGCGGTTCCTCCGCCAAGGATAGTAAAAGATTGTTTGTTCATAATTCCTTTTTTTAAATAAATATTGATAGAGGTAATATATATGGCATATATCGGTTATAACGTAGAAGCTAGATTACATAATGAAAGTTTTAATCTTGATCAATTTACATCGAATGGTTCTACATCTATTTATACTTTAAGCATACCCAAACCTTTAACATCAAGAGCATTAATTGTTACATATGATGGTGTCACTAAAACTCCAGAAACTGATTATACATTAGATGGTAATGCTGATATAAAATTATTGACAATTCCAAATAATGGCGTTAAAATTGTTATATTGCATTTAACTAGACCTACTACTCTCTACCAAATACCTGATAGATCGATAACATCAAGTAAAATAGCTGGCGATATTCAAATGCCAGGAAACTTAATTGTAAATGGTCAGTTAACAATTTTAGGTCAAGAAGAAGAAGGGCAAGAAGGTCCGACTACTACTTTACCTACACTCGCAGTTCAAGATAATATTATAACAGTAAACTCCGGAGAAGTAGGCGCAGGTGTAACTCATGTATCTGGTAAAGCAGGTATTAAAGTAGAAAGAGGCACAGAACCTGATAAAGAATTTTCTTGGGACGAACAAAATGATAAATGGACTACAAATGGAGAAAGTATAATAACAAATATTCAAGGTACAGTTACCGGTTCATCTACATTGAACGTATTAAAAAGTGGAGATACAATGACCGGATATTTGACGCTTTCGGCGGACCCTACCAATGACTTACATGCGGCAACAAAAACGTATGTCGATAGAAAAGCATTTATTCAAGCCCTCCTAGTTTAAATAAATATATAATAAACAGGATAAAAATGGCTTTAACATCTACTGTCGTAACAAATCAAAACACAACAATAATCAGCGGAACTGCTGGAAAAATTCGAGCGGTTACTTGTTTATTTTTCTGTAACACACATGCATCAAATGCAGATGATGTTACTATATACGCAATAGCCTCTGGAGGTACTGCTAGTGATTCTAATACTATTATAAAATCTGCATCAATAGATGCAACAGATACATTAACATTTGATACAGAAAAATTATTATTAGATCCAACAGATTCTTTAGTAGGTGTAACAACTAATGGTACGATTAGTGCTACAGCAACATACACTGATGTGTAGGATAATTATATGGCTAGAACGCTTAAAAATGATTTTCGAACTGCAACTGATGCAACTAGATTTGGTGGCCAGTTTCCGACATTTTATAAAGATTTAGGAAATTTTACAGGAAATTTACCATTAGCACGTGGCGGAACAGGCGGTACTACATCGTCTACTGCTAGAACTAGTCTAGAAGTTTATAGTAAATCAGAAGTAGATCAAAAGGTAGCAACCGTAAATAATCCAAACGGAACATATAACATTATTCTTAATGGATCTAATAGTGTTACTGTAGGCACTAGTTCCATTTCTCTTGCAATATCTAATAATAATGTTGTAGTGGCATCATCGTCGGGTATGGATATTACAGGAAATCTTACAGTATCGGGTACAATAGATGGTGTAACAAATGCCGCATCAAAAGCATCAACTGCATTTGGTTGGGGAGATCACTCTATCGTAGGTTATTTAACATCGGTACCAAATAACTCCTTAAATCAATTAACAGATGTAACCATTCAAACAAACCCGACAGCAGGTCAATTTTTAATATATGATAGTACTAATGCTGACTTTAGAGTAGGTTCTTTAGATTTAAGTGGTCAAAGTATTAATAATTTAAGTGATGTAGATACAGCATCTTCTCCTCCAGTTACTGGAGATTTAATGAAATGGAATGGAAGTAATTGGGTACCTGATAAAGATTTAAGTAATGCAGTTCAAACCATTAATGATTTAAATGATGTTAATACTGTTAATATTGTTCCTATTAATAATAGTATTTTAGCATGGAGTGGTAGTCAATGGATACCAAAAAATATTAATACATTGGTTAGTTCTAGTTTGTCATTAACAGATTTATCAGTAGATTTTGGAGAAGTTTCTTAAATGGCTATACAATTTAAAAGAGGAACATCAGGTAATAGAACAAATTATACTCCTGCTGCAGGCGAATTATTACTTGTAGATATCACCTCTTCAAATCCTTCATTATATGTAGGTGATGGATCGACTGCCGGTGGCAAATTAGTATCAGCCTCAGGAAGCGGTGGCGGAGGAGGAGCATCCAATGCTTTTTCTACTATTGCAATAACCGGTCAAAGTAATGTAGAAGCTGAGAATAGTGCAGATACACTAACATTTATTGCTGGTAGTAATATTACATTAACAACCAATGCAACTAACGATTCTATAACAATTAATAATACCTATTCTGCACCGGCTGAAACTGATCCTATATTCACTGCTCACGCATCTTATAATATTACTTCTACAAAAATAACTAATTGGGATAGTGCATTTGGTTGGGGAGATCATGCACAACAAAATTATTTTGATAAAGATACAGACTCAGTTGGAGCAATAACTGATGTAGACACTTCTACAAATGCACCTCAAAATAATCAAGTTTTAACATGGCAATCAAATAAATGGGTACCACAAACATTCACTGCATCAGGTACCTTAGCAGGCTTAGCAGAAGTTAATGTTTCGGGTGCGTCAAATGGTAAAATTTTAGAATATAACAATGGTAACTGGGTAGTCGGTGATAAAGGATCTAGCTCCGGAGGAGTAACTACTTTTACTGGTTTAACTGATGTACCTGCAAATTACACTAACGGATCGAACTTATTTGTTAGGGTTAATCCTAATGCTAGTGGTTTAGTATTTTCGACTATTATTGCAACTTCTCCTTTATCTTGGAATGCAGCAACAAGCACTATTTCTTTTTCTGGAACAACAAATGATTTATCAGAAGGTAGCAATAATCTATACTATACAGATGCTAGAGTAGATGCCAGATTGGGTGTAAAAGATTATGTTCAAGATGCAGATTTTGCCTCAACAGGACTAATGAAGCGAGATAGTAGTGTAGGCAGTTATAGCGTAGTTACAGATAATTCTGGAAATTGGAATACTGCATACGGCTGGGGAGATCATTCTGCACAAAATTATTTTGATAAAGATACAGATATATTATCTAGTATATCAGGAGTAACTATTTCTTCTCCTACAAACAATCAAATATTAAGATATAATGGGTCAGCATGGATTAATTCAGCAGAAGTCGTAACAACTACATTTACTGCACTTACTGATACTCCTTCAAATTATAGCACGGCAGGTAAAATACTTTCTTCTACAGGATCTGGTGTAGAATGGATTACAAATACCGGAGGATCAGGTCTTGCTGATATTATCGAAGATACAACACCACAATTAGGCGGAGAACTAGATAGTAGAGGATTTGCATTTGCTACATCTGTAATTAACGGAAATGTTACGTTAAAACCTAATGGAATTGGTCATGTAGAATTAGTAGATAAAAATCTTAAAACAACAGGACAAGTATATTTTGGTAATACTTTTTCATCTACAGGAAATTTACCTTCTGCTTCTTTGTATTCTGGTATGTTTGCAAGAGTTGGCACTTCGTCGTATTTTTCAAATAGTTCGTCTTGGACACAAATAGCAAATTTGTCAGAAGTACCTGTTAGAACAACAACTTTATATTATACAAATGGTAATTTTGGATCTAGTAATGATAGTAGAAATGGAAAATATATATTAAGAGGTTCTACTACTGATAACAATTATTCAGAAATATTTGTAGGAGGAACATCTAATTCTAGATTAGATTTTCAAGACAATTCAATTAATACTGTATCTATATTAATAACAGGAACTAGAGAAACAACTTTGGGAGGAGCATCATTTAAATTTGAAGCATGTTTTAAAAATACTGCCGGAGTATTAACTTTAATAGGTAATGTAAATAAAACAAAAATAGGCACATCAGATACATTATACGATACTCAATTAGATATGAACACAACTACTAATACATTACGTATTAGATGTAGAGGAAATACTGGGCATACTATGAGGTGGATGGCTGTAGTTGAGACGGTTGAGGTAACACAATGAAATATATAATTAATTTATATAATACAATATCCAATGCCCAAGAAGTTGCAGATAGATTAAAGATAACAGGCGATGTATTATCTAATCTTAAAGTTATACACGTAGAAGACCCAACACAAGAACAAGTTGATACTTGGACAAAAGATAAAGATGTAAAAAATATTATTCCTGACCAAACAACAGTATGTGATGATGTTTCATCTTTTGAAGAAATAAAAGCCGACAGTATTCCTACAAACGAAGAAACATTTACAGAAAAAGCATCAGGTGATACTACACAATCTACTTTAGCATTTACATCTGGGTCTAATAATTATCATTATTGGCATTTATCCGCAATAAGCCATAGACCTAGAAGTGATGCTGCTAGAGGTACTAATTATTATTATAGTAAAGATGGAACCAATGTAGATTTATATATTATGGATTCTGGAGTTGCTGGCGCAAAATTATCAGTAAATGGTGGAGCGACACAAAACGCAAAAACGCCAACAAAAGATACAATAGGTGTTCAACATCCAGAATTTGTAGATAATACATTTAATAATGGCCAAGGACAGGCATATAGAGTTATGGATGGCGGAGTACCTGGATTGAATATAGGTTCAGGTTCAGGAATAGGCGGCGGTGGTTGGCAAAATGAGGATACGCAAGGGCATGGTACTTATTGTGCTATGTTTGCTGCAGGATTATTAGCAGGTATTGCAAAAAAATCATATATATGGTCTGCAAAATGCATGGATTCTGCAGGCACTGGTGCTAATAGTGGTTTATTATCCGATATGCAAACTGCCATGAATGCTATTGTTACACATCATCAAACTAAAGCAAATGGTAGGGGTAGTGTTTGTAATATATCTATAGGTGTTCCTTTTTACAGGGATAGTGCAAATATCAATATTAACGAAGCAACAGGCGATACGTTAAATGAAGTATTAGATGACAATGAAAAAATAATGGCAAGTGCTGGTATTTTTATTGCACGATCTGGAGGTAATGGTATTAAAAACAATGCTCAAGACTTAGTATCTCAAGGAGGAATACAAGCATCGTTTGTAACTGGTCCGAGAACTTCTGCAAAGACAGCAACACCAGTATGGAATATTGAAGATATAGATCAACCAAAGTTAGGAGTAGGTGCATTAGAATCTCGTACAGTTTCGGGTCAATCAAATACTGCGGCTAATTTAGGTAATGGTTGGTATAATTTAAGATTTACAAATTTTTCCAATCATGGTAATGCTATAGAAATATCTGCACCTGGAAAAGAATTGGTAGTTAAACATTGGAACGCTACTGAATTTGCTAACAATAGTACATATGCTTATACCGCAGCAGGAACTTCTTATTCTGCTCCCATGGTAGCAGGTGTGGCATGTTTAAGATATCAGCAAGATCCAGGAGCCGCTCCGTCAACAGTAAAAACATTTATATTAGACGCTGCAAATAAACCATATGATTATCAAAACTTAACGTCGTTTACTCATCCACATGAAAATATTTTACCTATTATAAATGCAATAAAATATATAGATAGTCCAACTAGTAGTAACGACAATATGCAATCTTTAAAAAATCAAAAATTAATTGCACTTAGAGCAAGTCCGTATTTGTATGGAATAAAAACAAACTCAACAGATGCCCATGAATTAGAACATGGTCCTTCGAATACCGGCAATGAAATGAAAATTGCTAGAGAAGACTATTTCATGATCGATGAAACAACAAAAACATCAATATCAGGAATATCAATAAATCAAATTCATGGTCAAGCACATAGATTAAAATATCGATTTACAATGTATTGTGATTTAGAACCTGGAGATCCTAACGGAGGGTCTACATTAACTACTCCTAATCAAGGCCAAGAAATATATTGGGCAGTAGACTCAAACTCTAGCAATAACGGTACAATTAAATTAGTTGTAGTTGCTGCATCCGGTAATCATAATAATAAGATAAGAGTTTGGCTTAATAAATCACCAAATACTACTAACTGGCCCCAGGGAGATCCTTTCGACATATCAAGTATTACTACATCTGACTGGAACGGTAAATTCATGACTGCTGCTAATGCATCAGGTGTATATTATGGAAAAATGGGAAACTTTAATGTAGCAACGGCAAGCACAATTAACAATAGTATTTCTGCATTAAATGGGTGGGTTGTATTTACACAAATAACCGCAGCAAATACTAGTATAGCAACAGACGGTACAGGTTTAAAATTAGCAAATTTATCAGGTACAAATGCATTAGGTATTAATGCTAGTACAACACCACACGTAACATATAATGCCGTGGACGGCCAACAATATGGTCAACAATTTAGAGATGGTTTACTAAGTGATGTTGATGCAGATACTATTAATACAGTAACAATAACTGCATTATATGGAAGTGGGGCTTCGCAAATTGTAACAGATTATTTACCAATTAAAGAATCGCCACAAAGAACATTATTTTCTTGGTATGTTGATAAAGAATTACGTCCACCTAATCTATCTGGATCAGGTTTTATATCGAATACTCCTCAAAATTTTTCAGTAGGACAAGGAGGCAATGTAAATTTAAATTTAGGTATGTGTTGGGTAGATACAAATAATAATTGGTTGATAGGATATCAACATTTAGAAGCAGATGCTCAATCATATTCTTTAACAGGGAATCTTCCTAGTGGTTTGACGTTAAATACTACAACAGGTGTGTTAACTGGTACAATAACATCTGATATAACAGAAACAAATACATTTACTATAACTGCACATAATGTAGGTGCAGTTTATAATTTTGTTATTACAGAAATTGACGAAGTAGGGTATGATTATGACGGCACTGATTTACGAATACCAGGACGAGTAATAGATAATTGGATAGAAGTCAAAACAGATAGTTATCAATTAGCAGTTAATAAAAATTATATGATAGATTCAGGAGCTTTAACTGGGCTTCCGATGAATTTAACAATGCCTAGTAGTGCAAAAATGGGAGATACAATAATTCTTATGGATGCTACAAGTACTGCTGGTACTAATAGTTGGATAATAGATCCAAATGGTTTAAAAATCCATACTCCTGGTAGCGGAACAAGTACCTGGACAGTAAGTACAGTTGATGTTCAATATGAACTTGTATATTTTGAATCTACTAGAAGTGCAGGTCAAACAGGATGGATAATTAGAGTGACATCATGAAATTCTTAAAAAGACAAAAAGTAGATACTGCTGAAGTTCAAGAAGATATTTTTACAGGCAATGGACAGAATACAGATTTTATATTAACATTTACAGTTATTAATGTAAAGCAATTATTTGTATCTATTGACGGTCTAACACAAGAACCTCAAAATGCATATAGTGTTAGTTTAGATGGTACTAAGGTTGTATTTTCAGAAGCTCCACCGAATACTTCTAAGATTGTATGTAAGTACATAGAAGCGGCACCATTGAATGTGACTGAAATATCCGATAATTCTGTAGGTATAGCAAAATTGGCAACAGCAGATGGTAGTGCAGGACAAGCATTAACAACAACAGGCGCCGGAGTATTGCAATTTAGATCCGTAAAATCAGCTGATATAGAATATAAAAATACAGATTTTACTGCTGTTCCTGGACAATCTGTTCAGGTAGATACATCTGTGCAAGCAATAACACTTACATTACCTTCATCACCAGTGCAAAATGATTCTATACAAATAGTTGATGGAGGAGGAACATTTGATACTAGGAATTTAACCATAGCACGGAACGGTAAAACAATAATGGGTCATGCAGAAGACCTGGTAGTTAACTATAATCAAGCATCTTTTGGCCTTGTTTATAACGGGACCACATGGAGGATATTTGGATAATGCCACTTACAAAATTATCAACTGGTTTAGTATTAGATGGATCGATTTCAAGTGCAAAAATCACCGACGGTTCTGTTACTGGTGCGGATATTCAAGCCGGAACCATAACAGAAACACAATTAAGTAGTACATTAGATTTATCAACTCTTACAAATTATGTAATTGGTACCAGTAAAATAACACATGTAGAGTTACAAGGAACATATACATCACCTGCCGATGATGATAAATTTTTACAAATAAATAATCAAGGCGTCTTACAATGGTCTGATCCTGGAACTTATCCGGTTCCGTTTACTTCTTTAACAGGTCAAATTGATGCATCTCAAATAGCAAATAACACAATCACTTCTGCAATGATCACCGACTTAAATGTTGGTACGGCAGATATTGCTAATAATGCAATAACAATAGACAAGTTAGCAACTACATTAAATTTATCATCGTCTACTTTAACATTTCCTGCAACGCAACAATTTACAAATGTTACAATAACAGGCGATCTTATAGTGCAGGGAACAACAACAAATGTAAACACCAATGATTTAAATGTTAAAGATAGATTAATAGTATTAAATTATGGAGAACAAGGAGCAGGAACTTCTGCTTTGTCTGGAATAGAAATTGATAGAGGATCTGAACAGAATGCACAAATAGTATGGGATGATACACAAGACAAATTTAGGTTTTTAGTTGGAGGTGCTAAAGCAGAAATAGATTATAATTTTACATTTGCAAATCAATCCGTAGGATTAACGCAATTAAACGTGCCCCAAACAGGAACATTTCCGCCACCTTCTCAATATTTTTTAGAATCAGACGGTGTTGGAAATTTAAGATTTAATACTGTTACATCTTCTACATTTCCTGTTACAGGAGTAATTTCAGGTACATTGGGTGCAACAACTTTTACTCCAGATAGTGTAAATACTGCCGCTATAAATGCAGGTGCTGTAGGTGCTACTGAATTAGCAACTTCTTTGGATTTAAGTACAAAAACTCTTACATTTTCGTCAGTTACAATAAATTCAATTAACAACTCTATAACCGATACTATTATTCTTAATAAAATTAATAATGCAACCTCATTTACATTAACTAATGCAAATTTAACATTACCAACTGATTCTGTTAAAACGGCGTCTATACAAAATAATCAAGTTACAGTTGATAAATTATCTAATACTTTAGATTTAAGTACCAAAACAGTTACTTTACCTTCGTCGGTTACATTTCCTACTGGTAGTATAGATACACTTCAATTAGCAGTAGATGCAGTTACATATGATAAAATAGATTTTACAAATGCAGGAACAAACGGGCAAGTATTATCTTTAGCGGCGGGCAATGTATTAACTTGGATTCCAATGGAGGTTCAAGACCCTGTATGGTTAGGAGGATTTTGGCCAGACGTAAAAGAAAACTATTCATTTCATCTTACTTTTTCTAGCGGAGATATGATAGTTACAATGAAAAATAGAGATGGTAATGATTTAGATACCACTCAAAGTTTAAATTCGGGTTATAGTAGATTTGCATTTAGAAGTGCAAATAAACACGATTCTACATATACTATACATAAGCAAACGTCAAATATATCAATTACAGTACCTAAAGTATATGGGTTAAATTCATTAATAGGAGATCCAGCAGTAAGCACAGGATGGCGTCGACTTTATGTTTATGGTTATCTAATTGGTGGAGTAATGAAATTAGCCATTAGCGGAAAAGTAGCAATAGACGAAGGCACTACACAAAATACTGTTTTGTTTACCTCAGATACTGCTCCAGGATTAAACAATAAATTATATGGTGTTGATACCCAATCTAACGTCCCAATAAGATTATTAGGTAGAATACTAGCACAAAATTGGAGTTCGGCTAGTGGATGGAGTTCGACTAATTCAGATATAGAATTATCAGTTCATTTTCATACTAATCAATACGAGTTTGTATAATGTCCTCAAGAACATTTTCTTATAAAAAATACAAAAGAATAATGAGCGATATTCTTAGTCAGCCCGATCTCTCTTTTCGGGAAATTTTTGATGCAATAATTAATGAGGGAATGTCTTACTACAAACAACTTACGTTTCCTCTTAGTTCTAATTTTGGAAATGCTGATATGCAAATTTCAGCATCTAATAATACCAATAAAGTTTATAGTCCTGATAGAACATACACAGGTGAATATACAATGCCATTAATTACACTTAGTGGTTCAACCATAACCGACTACATAACTGCAAGCGACCAAGATATTAATCGAACACCTAATGTGAATACAAATTTAAAAAATTCAGTAAGTCCTGATCATAAAATAGGATCAATGGTTGTTCCTCCAGCATATGGGGTTGCAGTATTAGATGAAATTCATTTAGAAGTTGATGCTCCTGACAACTGGATAGCCGGAAACGGTGTAGTAACTTTTAAAGTAACTTCATCAGATCCTGTTCCAAATGGCAAATTATATCTTTGTAAATTAGATTATACTAGTTATCCGCCTACAGACAACGCAATTATTTTTCATAGTTGCAGAGAAATAACTGCAAACGGAAATGCTCAAACTATAACATTTAACGTAAATCCTGGATTTTATAAATTTGCATATATTTGGCATGCAAAAAATAATCAAGAGTACCAAGGAGCAAACACACTAACTCCAAGAAAAAAGATAGAAATATTAGATAATATTAGTTGGTCAACTTATGCGTTAAGTACTAGAACGATACATACACCCGATTATAACACATCACAATACAAATATACAGATGATAAAGGTGTAACATATATGTCAGAACAAGGTATAGGTAAATTTTTTCATGATGCATTTGAAGTTATAAGAAATAATTCTGATTTCCCTACAAGTTCTTTCAGTAACCCACTTCCTTCGCATTTAACAGATTATGGTAGAATAACAAATCTAAAAAATTATCAAGGTATTTCATCTGACTATACAACAAAAATAAATTATCAAAAATTTTTAGATTGGTTAAGATCTATATTTCTTTTTCCAAAATTAGGTTGCCCAACAGGTATACACAATGATAGTACAACATGTAATGCAGATTCGACCAGTTCAGGGCACACAACAGGATCATCAAATTGGATTACTACTGCTTATAATGATTTATATAAACCAGAACCTTTTGATGTATTGCTTGTAAGTGGTACTGATACTTATATGTTCTTGAATACACTTATAAGAAAAAATGATAATTTTTTATCCGATCTTGTATTAACTTGGGAAGAGTCTCAAGGAAGCGGTATTGAGTCATATGACATAGAAGTAATGCCAGACGGAGCAGGAACTGGATATTCTGTCACTTCTGTAATTACCGGTACTACAAGTAATGGAGAACTTGAATATACTCATGTCGGAGATGTTTCTACTGCCAGTCAAATCGCTTATTCAGGGCCCGGCGGATTTACTGAATATTATATAGGATTTTCAAATACACCAGCAGCATGGAACGGAATTCAGCCTTGTACTTGGGGGACAGGAGCAAAACCTACAACGGAACATTATATATTTAAAACGGCTAGAAACACGACATATTCCGAATCTACAAAAATATTAGATTGGATTCAAAATAAAGGTTTTAGAAGATTCAAAATAACATTACAAGACAATCAAATAATACAGTTTACAGTTAATACAATTACAGAATCGCCATTTGCAGATGGGTATAATAATCAAGCAAATAGTCCTAATTATCCTACTAATCCAACTTATCCCGATGGTACACTGGTACGTCTAACCGTTACATATGATCAAGGAAAAGGATTTGATGATATTATCAGTGCATGGAACACAAATTTAGGAAGGTCTGATACTTACATAGGATCTTGGCAAATTCCTACTACTGGTATTTACGCAACTAGAGGATTTCAAGTAGAACCTATAGATATTACATATCCTAATTTTGGTCAAGGATCTTTGCATAATAATTATAATTGGCAAGTAAAAAGAACAGATACAAATGCAATGCTAACTGTAGGTTCTGGTAATTTTATAATACTTGACGGTGGAGCAAAATTTAGATTAGAACTAAGTATAGAATTGGGCAGTATACCAGTTGAAGTTAAATCAGAAGTTATACATGGAGCATTTTCTATAGGTAATGAGCAAACAACTCCTAGTTATTATTCTAGTACTAATCCGACCGGTTCTACATATAGAGTACAAGATATAAAAACAACAGGAGTTACACTCCAAATACCAAATGATTGGCATCCATTAGTACAGACACAAGCGGGCGGAGTATTTTTTAATGCAGACTTTCCGAAAAATTTTTATTATTCTATTATTGCTAAGATGGCCGAACAGAATAATGGATATGCAGAAGGAAATGCATCGAGATTAGTTCGAGGAGGATACGCAAATAGAAAACAACAAAAAAAATTACTGTCCGTCGATAAAAATTTCCCTCATATTAATCGAACAACTGAGCTATATCCTGAACAAATAAGTTATGCAGCAATTAACGGCCAAGGATATAGAATACATAGTTTTAACAAAACATACACAGATAATAATACTCATACAATAACTGTAACTGAAGACATGGTTGTAGATTTATTATTAGTAGGTGGGGGAGGAGCTGGAGGTACATCTACTGCTACATATCAAAGTCACATAAGGTATGGAGGAGGCGGTGGAGGTGGTGATGTTAAATTTCTTCAAAATATATCATTAACGCCAGGAACATATACTGTAACTATAGGTTCAGCCGGATCATATTATAATAATGCAGGTCAATTAGGTCCTGCAGGACATGGTGAAGATTCTTCTTTTGTCGGTGGAAATATTAATTACGTTGCTAAAGGAGGAGGCCGAGGAGGCGGTGGAGATCCAGCTACAGGATCGGCTGGTACTTCTCAAGGCTATATTGCAGGAGATGGCGGAAGCGGAGGAGGAGGTCAAAGTAGAATAGACCAAACAACAACAGGACAAATAATAGCCACATTAACTGCCGGAAATGCAGGAACTGCAACAGATAATGACGGATATAATGGTGGGATAGGTACTGCATACGGCGCCGGAGGCGGCGGCGGAGCAAGTGGAGAAGGAGGCGGCGGCCCAACATACGATTCAAATAATAAATTTTTTGTAAATCAAGTAAATGATACTGTAAGTTTTGGAGGAAGTAATTGGCCATATTTTTATGGTACTGCATGGTATGGTGGGCCTGAGGGGAAAAACGGACCTAGCAAAGGCGGCGACGGATCAATGATAGATTTTGATGGTTCAGGCGAAAAAGAATATGGTGCAGGAGGACAAGGTGGCGGAGGGTTAGGCGGAATGCCCTATAATCTTTCAATAGGTAATCATAATCAAGGCACAACAAGAATGCCACTTGATGGTCCATTTTTACATGCAGGCCTTTCTTGGTCTTTAGTAGAGACTAGAGCTTATGCAACAGGTGTTGCATGGGATGCAGGCAATAGGCCGATAGGTGTACCGGGTCGAACAGATGGTAATTACACTGGTAATCCTTATGAAGATATCAGTGGCCAAAGATTTTCAGATGCAGGAGGCGCAGTCGCGGCCGGAGGGGTTTTACTTTTTGGTATGAGTCTTAGTTCGCCTGATAATGGTACAGATGGTCGAGGTAATGGTGGTGGTGGTGGTTCTGCATATATGGATTACGGAACTGCATCTGGTCAAAATGGCGGTGCCCACGGGGTAGGAAGAAAAGGCGGTAGAGGTTTTGTAGGTATACGATATAAATGGGCTACAAATAATGGCATACCATATGTTGAATATGAACCTCAATCATATGTTACATATACATCTTCGCCTGGCGGTAGTACAACTTTTGCTACGGGGCAAACGACATATTTAGACGAAAATGATCCTAATACTGATAAATCAGACCGAACACAATTATTTCTTAACGCAGAAATGGGCAAAAGAAGACATATATATTTAAAATTTAGAATGCCTTCGGTAGGCAATGGAACTATTATCGGTATAAGATTACTTATGAAATGTACAGATGTAACATCATGGGGCACTACTCATCCTACAGGTGAGCTTAGAGAAATTACACAAGCATCATTTATAACAGGCGTTTTTGCTCCTACTTGGAATAACATAAAAGGTACAACAGCTTGGACTACTCCAGGTGGAATGGCACCAGGGTCTGCTAATAGTACAGTTATAGATAGGGTTGATTTTTCGACTGTGACTATCGGTCAATCGGTTGCTTGGACTATTATGGGAGCATCCGCTGAAAATTCAACTTTTTGGGCACCAGGTAGTGATCATTATGTAATCATATATGATAGCAGAACAGATCTAACATCATATGAATCTTCTAAAAGAATTACGTTCGACAGTTACAGTACTGTTATAGCACAAGAAGATTGGCCAAAATTAGAAGTTACTTACCAAATTTAATTTAAAATTGTTTTTATTTTTTTAATACAGGATTTGTCATAGAAAACTAATTTAGCACCACTATGTAATGGTTTTGGCCAACTATAAATATCAACCCAACAATAACCACTAGACTCAATGTTCAATTGAGGAACAAACTCTTCGTCAACAGTAATTATAAAAGTATTATATGTAAATCCATTTTTATTTGATCTAAATATATGAAGCGGATATATTTTTTTAAAGGATGGAATTTCCCCCATTTCTTCTTTAATTTCTCTGTTTAAAGTGTCAATAGGTATTTCGTTATTCTCTGCCTTTCCGCCCCAGAATGCCCATGTATTAGGATGAGATACAGTATTAGACCTCATTTGAAGCATTATTTTAGATGTAGAAATTGATAGGAATATTGCTCCTACGCCTTGTATCATAAATAAACTCGCCAAAACCCCGGAAAAAAGTTTCCTTCAATAGCACTAATCCAATCAGAACCATTCCATTTGTATTTTTTACTATCTTGTGTATTTGTTGTAAATTTTACGTCTGATGTTGCACTTGCATCAAAACTAACAGTCCAATTTGATCCGTTGTATTGAATAATATCATTTACGTTGGCAGTAAATGTTCCCCATTCAGTTATGTTTGGAACAGTATCTAATATTAAATATCGTTGTCCGTTAGATGCAGCCGCTAAAGTACCGTCGCCAGGAAAATTTATTTGAGGATTAATTATTGCAAGTGGTGCAGTTACAGTATCAGTAGGTAAAGTGCTAGTATCAACAGTTAATGTCAGCTCATTTGTTTCACTACCTGCAGCAAGAGTACCATAGACTTGAAAATTTGCATTTGCTTCTATATTTGAATCCATTAATTTAAGTTGGCTTACACCAGTTCTTAATGCACCTGATCGTTCTTTAAACAAATTTGCCCATGTATCTGTGCTTTCTTTACCATTTTGATCTAATAAAGTTACGGTTGTTCCTGTGACATTTATAGCTCTGTCTTTAAATGTTGTTGCTAAGTAACTTTTAGGTGCGTCTGCTATGTCACCGTCAGATCTAAAAGTTGTCATTTCGGTTGAGTCTTTAGCAGTAACAATTTTTGAGATTATAGTATGTATTAAAGTTTGTTTTGTTACTTTAGATGGAACTGATAAATGTATTGTAGATTTAAATGTTAGTGTAGTAATATCTATAGTGTCTTCAACTCCTGTAGGTACTGATCTATTAGTCCATTGTGTACCTACTAATTCAACATAAGATAATCTAGTCCAGTCAAATGGATTACTAGAAGAAATTAAATTAACCGAAGGATTATATAAAGTTAAAATTTGTTCTAATAATTGAAATTTTTGTTCTGTATTACTAGTCCATATATCTACTTGCATAGTTAAATCATATGGCACTGGCATATGTTTTTCTATCTGATACGAATCTCCTATTTCGTCATCATATGTATTAGTAGCATAATTAAACTTCTTTTCATGAACTTGTACCTTATGGGTTTCGTATGGAGATTTTCTTGCATCAGGATTTAAATCTAAACTTTGAATCCAACAACTTATAAATGGCGCCGAGTTAATAACATTTTCTGAATTTTGTTTTAAAATATGTGATACCATTCTAGAAGAATCACCATATCTTGCAGGTACAGTTCTATATGTTTCTGTTTCTCTATCTATCTCTATTTCAAAATTAGAAAACAAACGAATAAATTGTTGTATGTATCTTCTAAATTGTTTATCGTAAAAAAAGTCCATTATACATCAGCCTTAGGTTTTATTACCGCACTTAATCCTTGTTTTGAATCTGAATTATTAATAGTAGCATCGTTATTTGTAAATCTTCTCTGAACATATGTATTACCTTCCCAAGTCGGATCTGTTGACGGAACAGGAGCGTATACCCATTTAGATCCTGATCGTACGTACATTCTTGGAGGATTAAAATCAGTACGTAAAAATTCATCACCTTCTGCAGGAGATGCAGGAAATTGTGTACCTTTTGCTAATGATGTTTTACCATATCCATAATCATCTTGTCCGTATAAATGATCTGTCTCAATATATCCATCGTATGCTTCTGAAGCACCTTTTTCTACTGCTTCGGATATTTCTATTTCAGATTTATATGTACTGAAAATATCATTATCTGATTCGACAATATCTTGAAATTCTTGAGTATCGTTCATTGGTCCTACTTTTACTCTCCATACATGAGGATACCATGTTTGAGAAAATCCTTCTGAAGATCGATTTGCATCCTCAACAACATAAAATTTATTAATGCCATTTTTATCTTCATCTAATAATGTATCATCACGTAAATGCGGTAATTCTAATACATCACCTGACATTAGTTTTCTACCAAGTTTTTCTATCATATCATTAATATGAAACGAAACAAACAAATTATCAGCAGTTAAAAAGAAACCAAATTGTGCAAGATCAAAATCGTTATCACTTACATTATATATGCCACGTAGTTCATATATGTCAGGGTCATATTTTCTATCCCTGTTTTCCATTAATAACATATCTTGAATTGTTAATTCTGAAGCACCATCCGACGATGCATGATGGTTAGGTTGTGTTGAATCGTTTTGTTCGCCTACGTTTTCAGGACCTAAGTATTTGTGAACTAAAAATGCGGTCCCGCCTATATCAAATTGTTCTCTAATGTTAGAATCGAAAAAATTGTAATCGTTTGATTTATCTTGTCGCCAAAGACTGAGTCGGGGCATATATCATTCCTTATTCTAAATATTTATCGAAATGTTATGCCCCAAATGAATTAATTAACTATTGCGGTTGTTAATA
>MDTB01164077.1_pt1 | contig 57788 bp, 56 predicted proteins | sample 811161 | NCBI WGS metagenome assembly MDTB01 (sample SAMN05326650, study PRJNA326480) | marine metagenome | isolation source: seawater | place: Mediterranean Sea | collected 2009 | reverse complement strand
TTCCATGTCTTAAGACAAAGTACCATCGGCGCAGAAAGGCTTGACTTCCGAGTTCGGAATGGGATCGGGTATTACCCTTTCGCAATAATCACCAGGCGGGTTCTTATAAACATTTATTTTAAATCTGTAAAGTCGCTTATTTTACTTATTTTGCTTGAATTCATTGATATATTTTTTCAAGCTTGTTCTACATGGAATTTTATACAATTTTGTGTTTCCAATATTTTTTACAACAGTCGACTTATTTCTTTCTCCCAATCTTTTTTGTAAAAACCTAACTTTATTAGTAAATAATTTAGCCACTTCTAATATTGTGTAAGATTTTGAATTTGAAAGTGTATAATGTCTATTCATATTTTTTTTCCATGCCAGATAACATCCATTAACTGTATCATCAATATGAGTAAATTTTCTACTTTGTGTGCCTGGCTTTACAACGGATAGTGATTTACCCATTTTATATTGTTGTTCAAATATTCCAATAACAGTTGCCATTTTTCCAGTCTTTATTTGTCTTTTGCCATAAACATTATAAAAATACAAAATCTCGAATGAAAAATTATACCATTTTTTTAAATTCATTAGAAAGTTTAAATTTTTTGCTTTAGAAAATGCATATGGGGACAATTCTTGATCTAGTCCTTTGTTTCCTAAGCTTGCTGAAGTTGCAGAATAAATTAATTTTATTTTATTTTTTAAACAAAACATAAAAACTTCTGCAGACCCTGAAATATTGAACTCAAAACATTTTCTGATATCTGCAAAACTCTGGTGAATTCTTGCATATTCCCCAAAATGGAAAATAGCATTTATATTTTTTTTATATTTATCCAATATTTTAAAAATATTATTTGTTTCTCCTTTGAAATATTTTACTCTTTTATTTTTTATATGATTAATTTTTTTTCCAGTAGAATAATTGTCAATACTATAAATTTTTAATTTTGTTTTCTTTAATAAAAACTCTATTAAATTAGAGCCTACAAATCCGGCACCACCAGTTACAACTAAAATTTTATTCATTATTTATTATTTATTATTTATTATTAATCATATCATCAATTAATTGATCAATTGAATATTTAGGTTTCCAATTAAGTGTTTTTTTTGCTTTGGAATAATCACCACACAATGTATCTACTTCTGTTAATCGATAATATTTTTTATTTATTTTAATTATAGTTCTATTATTTTTTCTTAACAGTGCTCTTTCTTTTAGATGTTTGCCTGTCCAGTATATGTCCAACTGTAATTTTTTTGCCACCTTATTTACAAAATTTTTTACACTTAACATTTTAGATGTGGCCACAACAAAATCATCAGGTTTTTTGTGTTGTAATATTTTCCACATAGCCTCCACATAATCTTTGGCATGACCCCAATCTCTTTTAGAGTATATATTACCCAATTCTAAAATTTCCATTTTTCCATTTTTAATATTTTTGAGTCCATCTACTATTTTTTTTGTAACGAATGTTTCTCCTCTCCTAGGTGATTCATGATTGAATAAAATACCATTGGAGAGGAATAAGTTGTATGCTTCTCTATAATTTATTACTAATTGGTGAGCAAATACTTTTGAAATAGCATATACTGATCTAGGTTTAAAATCTGTCTTTTCACTCTGTTTTTTTGTGCTTGAATTACCAAACATCTCAGAAGTTGATGCTTGATAAAATTTAATTTTTTTATTTGTATTTTTAATTGCCTCTACAATTTTTAATGTTCCAATAGCATTAACTTCAGAAGTATAAAGAGGCATTTCAAATGAAACTTTTACATGGCTTTGAGCAGCTAGATTGTAAATTTCGTTAGGATTTATATTATCAATAAGTTTTGTAACGTTTAAACTATCAGTAATATCACCATAGTGTAAAATAAAATTCCTATTTTTAAAAATGTGATTAATTCTATCAGTATTAAAACTAGAACTTTTTCTTTTAATTCCATGAACAACATAATTTTTTTTAAGTAAAAAATCTGCCAAGTAAGAGCCATCTTGACCTGTCACTCCAAAAATTATTGCTTTTTTATTTTTCATTTTTTTCATTTTGAATTATTTCATTAATTATACTTGATGTATTATACTTTTGTTTCCATTTTGGATAATGTTTTTTAAACTTTGATATATTTGATATATACCACTTGTGATCGCCAACTCTGTTATTTCGGGTATAGATCTTTTTAACTTTCAAATTTAATTTTTTTTCTAAATAATTAATTGCCTCTAATATTGAGCAATTTGAATATCTACCTCCACCTATATTATAAACTTCTCCATATCTAGGTTTTTTAAAAAATTCCCAAAAACAATTTACCAAATCATAAGAATGTATATTGTCTCTAACCTGTTTTCCTTTATATCCAATAATATTATATTTTTTTTCTTTAATTATTTGTTTAACTAAAAAAGATAAGAATCCATGTAATTTTGCACCTTTATGCTTTGGTCCTGTTATGCACCCAGCTCTAAATATCCCTGTTTTAAGTTTTAAATTTTTACCATATTCTTGGCATATTAAATCTGCGTAAGCCTTTGATGATCCAAACAGACTGTGAATGCAATTATCAATATTAAAATTTTCATTTATTCCTTTATATAAAGGATTTTTTTTATTTAATTCATATCTATATTTAGTTTCTAAAATTCTAAGTTTATTGGGATTATCTCCATAAACTTTATTTGTTGATAAAAATATAAATACTGAATTTGATGAGAATTTTTTTGTAAGTTCCAACAAATTTAAAGTTCCCTCTGCATTTATTTTGAAATCTACAAATGGATCTTTATATGCCCAATCATGAGATGGTTGTCCTGCTGCGTGAATTATAAGTTTTATATTTTTATTATATTTGGAAAAAATTTTCTTGAGAGCTTTAAAATTTCTAATGTCAATATTATAATGAATATATTTTTTTTTGTATTTTTCTTTGAGTTCTTTTACATTTTGAAAAATACTTCCAGTCTTACCAAAAAAAGTTTTTCTTGAATTATTATCTATGCCTAATACTTTAAAACCTTTATTTAAAAAAAACTTTACTGACTCATATCCAACTAAACCAGCAGATCCTGTGATTAATACATACTTCATTTAATATATTTTTTTAATTTTTTGTAATTTTTTTTTTTGCCATAAAAAAATATCATATAAGATTTCTTTTACATTTTTTGAAACTTTCCATTTATATGTTTTATAAACTTCTTTGTTACATGTCTTGTAGTAGGGTATATCATATATAGATGTCTTTTTAATTCTTATTATCTTTGGTTTGAAATTTGTTAATTTATGGCAAATTTTGTAAACATCATTTAGGCTTACAGTATTACTGGCACCTCCACCAACTGTAAAACTTTTATTGTATATTTTTTTTAAACTATTTATTTGAAGATTAATTAATTTACAAAAATCATCTATATGAATTACATCCCTTTCCTGTTTTCCTGAGCCACCATAACCTATGAATTTTAATTTTTTTTTATTTAAAAATTTCCACATAAACAAACTCATGAAACCTTGATCTACCTTACCAAATTGCCAGGGCCCAGAAATAACACCAAATCTATTAATTATATATTTAATATTATAATTATATGAAAATTCCTTAATTAAATCTTCAGACGCTAGTTTTGTATATCCATATAAAGATTTGGGTGAAGATATGTCAAAATTCATATCAATTTTTTTTTTAACTTTTTTATTTATATTTTTTTTTAAATTATTTAACGCTTTTATTGAAAAAACCCTACTGGTAGAAATAAATATAATTTTAGCGTCATCATTAACGCACTTAATTAATAAATTTTTGGTGCTTATTAAATTTGAGTTGAAAACTGAGTCAAATTTTATTCTTGAAGCTTCAACTGATGGCTCAGCACAACAATCTATTATCAATTGGGTTTTAGGTAATAGATTTATTTTTTTTGAATTACTTAAATCAATTTTATAGTTTTTAATTCGATTTGATTTAATTCTTTTTAAATTTAATATTGAGCCTTTTCTCTGTAAATTGTCTACTGAAATTACATCATGGCCATATTTTTTTAAGAAAATTGATAAATTTGATCCTACAAAACCACAACCTCCCGCTACAATAATTTTCATAATCTTAAATTTAATTAATAACTCTTTATTTTATTTATTAAACAATATATTTTTTTTATTATATAAATTAGCCTTTATGAGTTTATCAATAGTAATTCCATGTAAAAATGAGGATGAAACTATAGAAAATACAATTTTTTCAATTAGTAAAAAATTACTAAACAAGAATATTAAATTTGAGATATTGGCTGTAGATGATTTTAGTACAGACAATACAAAAAAAAAAATAGCTCTAATTTGTCATAAAAATCAAAATGTAAAATTAATCGAAAATATAAAAATGGGTCTTGGTGGAGCAATTTCTCTAGGCATTGAGACTGCAAGTAATAAGTATTTGTCAATCATGATGGCAGATTTATCTGATGATGTTGATGATTTGATTAAATATTACGAATTAATTAATAAGAATAATTTAGATGCAATTTTTGGCTCTAGATTTAATAAGGATTCAAAAGTAGTCGATTACCCAAAATTTAAGTACTTTTTAAATCGAATATTTAATCTCATTGTTAAAATCATATTTTTTTCTAAATTTAATGATTTTACTAATGCTTTTAAAATTTATAAAGTTGAAACACTCAAGAACTTAATGCCAATAGTGTCTGAAAATTTTAATATTTTTTTAGAACTGCCTTTAAAGATAATAAGCAGAGGTTACAGTTATAAAGTAATTTCAATCAATTGGTATAACAGAAAGAAAGGTAAGTCAAAATTTAAAATAAAAGAACTTACTTCAAAATATATATTTACTTTAATTTACTGTTTTCTTGAAAAAAATTTATTAAGAAAAAGAAAATAATTTTTATCTTTAAAATAAGAGACACAAATCAAAAAATAAATTGAATTTATAAAAAGTAAATTTATACAATATCTAGGATTATAGTTTACATTTGTTAAATATATATAAGTAAAATAAATAGATAAATTTGATATAAAAAAACCTGAACTTAAAGCAGATATTGTAAATTTTTTAAAAATATTTAATATTGATATAAATAAAACAATCATAAAGAGTGGTGAATAAAGTCTTGGAAAATCTCCAAAGTTGTTTGTACCAGTTATTAGTCTATAAAAGCTTTCTACAGGGGATGAACCTTCTTTATAAGTAAATCCAACATTAGGATGAGAAGCGATATCTAAAATACTGAATGATTGTTTATGAAAAATAAGCACTGTGACTAAACTTAAAAATATTACTGAGGCATAATTAATTAGATATTTATTTTTAATAGACAAAAGAATAAATTTATAAAATTTCTGATTATAAAAATTTTTTGTCATTTCTGGCATAAACATTATTAAACTTGCAACAAGTATAGTCTGTTCCTCCCTCAACCAAGTTATAGCTAACACAAATGGAAAAATTTTCCAAATAGATTTGATTGAAATATCTTTACTCGTAAAAAAATAAATTAAATACAATACAAATACGTAAGCATAGTAAGATGATAAACCTTTTCCTAAATAGTTAATAAAATTCTCTCCAATGAAAATAATACTTATAATAAAAATACCAGAAATACTCATGAAATTATTTTTGGTGTAAATGAATATTATTTTATAAGTTAACAGTAGTGATATTAAAAATATCCATATTTCTAACATCTTACCAATGAAACTTGATTTACCAAAAACGATGTGTTGTAAAGCAAACAAATATTTTAAACCAGGTCTATAAATACTGTCACTATGAGGAAATAAACGATCTACAACGATTTCTCTTGAAAAATGTTGAAAAGTAAACCAATCATCTCCTTTTTCAAGATAGAAATCTATTACGCTTATATATCCTGAGAATTTAATTAAAAAAAATATTATAAGTGTTAACGAAAAAAAATTTTTAAAATATTCATAATTATATTTAGAATGATTATAATTTAAAATTTTATTCCATATTAAATAGATAAAAAATAAAAGATATGAAATAGATAACGCTATAGTATCAAAAAATCTTAAAAAGCCAGTATTAGCTAAGATATATTTTGATATATAAATTAAAAAACCAAGTAAAATAAAAAAAATTATAAAATTCGATAAATATTTTTTTTTTTTTAGAAAGAATAAGTATTCTAACAGCAAAAGTGATATTAGTATTAAAAATACTATATCAATAGTATTACCCAACATTTTGAACAAATTGATTTTAGAAAAACTCTCATTTGTCTCAATATTTTTAAATATACTAGAATTTAAAAATGATGATAAATAGTAATTTGTATTTATTAATTTGATCGAGTTTTCAAATTGTAAGGACCAATCGTCTGAATAATTATGTTTTATAATAATTTCATAAATTCCCTTTTCAAGAAATAGTCCTTTTTCTAATAAAAAACTGTTTTTTCCAGATAAATAAATATTTTTTTTTACATTTTTTATCTCAAAAAAATCTAATTTATTTTTTTGGAAATTTTTTAGCCTATAATGAGATCCATTAGAAACAATATAAAAATTTGACTTTATAAATAATTCTAATTTATCGAATTCCTTTTTATTATTAAAATTTAAATTTTTTAAATTAGTGTCAGAAACTCTTCCCATTAACCAATCAATTGAAAAATATTTTTTATTTGGCCAATTAAATTTTTGTATTGATGAAATCTCATTATTCCAAAAACTATCGTATGTTTTTATTATTTTAGCATTATCTTGGTGCTCAAATTGGATGTGCTTTATTCCAATTTTTGGTCCTGAAAGTGCAATTATTTTTAAAGAACACAAAATTATCAAAATAAAAATAAATAATTTTTTCTTAAAAATATAAAAACAATTAATTAATATTAGGGGTATAAAAATAATTAGTATATTTTCTAATTTTCCTGTAACTGGTAATCCATTTAAAAAATAACTTGAAGTTCCAGGTATTAAAAAGGTTATTAGAGAAAGTAATAGTATTAATTTGATTCTTATTTTTTTTATTACTTCCATTCTTTCTCAAAATCTTTAATCGTAATTGTCAATGCTTTCTGTAATGTAAATTTGGGTTTCCATCCATATTTCCTGGCTATACTAATATCTAATAATTTTCTTGGTGTTCCATCTGGCTTGCTACGATCATACTTTACAATTAAGTTTATATTTTGGATTTTCATTATCATTTTTGCGTATTCTTTAATTTTATAATCTTTGCCTGTTCCAATATTGATTAAAGTATTTTTAACATTCTTTCCTAGAAAAAAAATGCAGGCATCTGCAACATCATCTACATAAATCAATTCTCTCTTTGGTTCTCCAGTGCCCCAAAGAATTATTTTCTTATTTTTATTTTTTTTTGCTAAAAAAATTTTTTTAATTAAAGCTGGTAAAAAGTGTGAGTTGAGATCATCATATTTATCATTAGGTCCAAAAGTATTACTTGGCATTAAACATTTATAATTTTTTTTAAACTGTTGATTAATACTTTCACATAACTTTATGCCTGCAATTTTTGCAATTGCATAAGGCTCATTAGTTTTTTCAAGTTTTCCAGTTAGTAAATATTTTTCTTTAATAGGTTGCTTAGAAAATTTTGGATATATGCAACTTGAACCTAAGAAAATAAGATCTTTAGTTTTATATTTTATACATGAAGAGATAATATTATTTTGTATTTGAAGATTTTCAAAAATAAAATCTGCTGGATATTGAGAATTAGCAAAAATTCCACCCACCTTTGCAGCGGCATTAATTACATAGTCTGGCCTATTTTTTTTAAAATAATTATCTACTTTATTTTGATTTCTTAAGTCTAATTTTTTGCTATTAATTGTTAGAACTCTTTTAAAACCTAAATTTTTAAGTTTTCTGTATACCGCATTTCCAACCAATCCACTGTGACCTGTAACAAATATTTTGGAATTTTTACTTACCATTTGTTTATTTAACATATAATAGTTAGGTTTTAATATATATAAAGTCAATTATGGAAAAAATTGAAACTAATACGGAATTGATAGTAAACTTTTTTAGAAATAATTTCATTAAGATGATTATTTTTATTTTAATATCAATAATTTTATCTTTATCATTTACTATTTTTTATTATAAAAAAAATGAGGTCTATTATTCAGAATTTAAAATAATAGTTAACAGTGCTCATTCAAAATTAGGCTCAATAGTTCATCCTCACTTGGATATTATGTTTTTTTTAGAAAAAAATGGATATAAAAATAAGAGGCTTATACAAAGCAAACACTCAAATAATATTGTACAGTTAGAAATTTATCATAAGTCAAAAGATGACAAAAATACTGAGAAATTTAATGAATATGTGAGTATTTTAAAAAAATATAACCAGCAGTTTATTGATAGATTAGACAAAGACTTAAATAATTATATTATTCTTTCAAATGAAGAGATGGAAAAGAATCCATTAAGTAAAGAGGATTGGAACTATCGAATATTTGAAAAAAAATTTCAAACAGATAGAGTTAAAGATTTAATTATAAATAACAAGATCTACAAAGTTGATTACAGTGGTGAAATAATTTTGAGAAGAATGAAAACTCTTATTACAAGAAATGTGGTTGCGGCTATTGTAATAAGTTTGATAACTATATTTTTAATATTATGGACAAAAATTTTTATTAGAGAGATAAGAAAAAATAATTTCAATTAGTTGTATTTTGAATACAAATTTACATTTAACTTAATATGAAGAAGAAGAAAATTGGAATAATTGGAGCTGGTTGGTTTGGGTGTTATATTGGATACGATCTAATTAAGACGGGATATGATGTAACTATTTTTGAAAAAAAGGAAGAAATTTTTCAAGGGGCCTCTGGACTTAATCAAAACAGACTTCATCAAGGATTTCATTATCCAAGATCATACAATACTATTAAAGAATCTAAAATTGGATATATAAATTTTGCGAAAAAATTTCCTAAATTTGTAAAAAGTATAAATAAAAATTTATATGTTGTTGCAAATGATAAAAATAACAAAATTGATTTTGATATCTATAAGCAAATATTAAATTCAAATAAATTATTATTTAAAGAGGAGCAAAACCGTTACAAATTAAAAAATTTTTCTGGAATTATTTCTTGCAAAGAAAAACTTATAGATACAAATTCGGCAAAAAAATTTTTTATTAATAATTTGTCAAAAAATATAAAAAAGAATTATTTGGTTAGATCTATTAAAGAGAAAAATAATAAAATAATGATTAATAATTTAGAATTTGATAGAGTAGTGAATTGCACATGGCAAACAGCATTTGCAACAAAAAAATTAAAATTTACATATGAGGCTTGTTTATTTTTTTTATATAAAAGTAAAAAAAAAAATCACCCTGCAATTACAGTTATGGATGGCCCATTTACAACATTATATCCACAGGAGAAGAGATATTTTACTTTATACTCAGTAAAATATACTAGGTTAAAACAATTTAAGAATTTCAAAATTTGTGAAAAATATTTAAAAAAATTAAATAACACCAAAATAATTATGAAATCTAGAAAGTATCACGAAAATCAAATTAAAAAATTTTATCCTGGTTTTCTGAAAAATTTTGAGTACCAAAAACCACTTATTACTTATAGAACAATTGTAGACAATGCCAATGCTGAAAGATCTTCAAAAATTTTCCTTGATGGAAAAATAATCAATTTACTGTCTGGTAAAATTGATCATATAATTCAATGTTCTAATGAAATAAAAAAATGTCTAAAAAAATTTTAATTACTGGTTCGAACTCCAATATTGCAAAATATTTATATAAATTAATACCAAAAAATATTCATATACAAAAATTGAGTTCAAAAGATTTGGATTTCACAGATTTAAATTTAATAAAAGGAAAACTTAAATTTTTTTTAAAGTTTGATAAAATTTTTTTCTTTCATTCAAAGATTGGTACAAAGAGATTGGATTTTAAAAATATAAATAATATATATAAATCAGTTTCTATTAATCTATTATCGCAAATTATCATTTCAGAATATTGTCTAAAAAAAAATAAAAATTTGAAAATTTTCTTTATTGGTTCTGAGTCTGGCTTGAAAGGTTCCTATGATATTATCTATGGTTTAATGAAAACAAGTATTCATAAATATGTTGAGGAAAGAAGAATTTTATTTCCAAAACAAAAAATATTTTGTTTAGCTCCTTCCACTATTTCAGATAGTGAATTTACTAAATCAAGAAAAGATCAAAATAATGTTCTAAAGTCTATATCAAATAATCCAAAGAAGAGAGGTATCAAATCAAAAGAAATAGCTGAGATAATATTTGGTATTATGTTTGATAATAAATTTGATTATCTTACAAATACAGTGATTCATCTCAATGGTGGAAAATTTACAAGAATGTAATTTGTATGAATTATTTTAAAAAATATAAATTTAGAAAAAAAATTGATTTATTAAAAACCGAGTTTGATAAATTTAAAGATCCTAACGTTGATATCACAACTGTTTATAATTTAATCTTACCATATAAAAATATTATATTTGAATACTTTCAAGATTATTTAAATTTTGTTTACAACTTTGACAAAGGTCAAATTACGATTGAAGAAGATTTTGGACTATATTTAAAAAATATATTAATAAAGGAAAGAATAGATTCAATAGAATTTGGAACATGGAACGGTTTAGGTTCAACCAAAATTTTAATGGATTATTCAGATGTTTCTGACAGTATTGAAATTAACCCTTTTATTAATGGAATTGCGAAAAAAAATTTATTACCGATTAAAAAAGGGCATAGATTGTTTACAGGTAGAATATTAAATTTAAATGAAACTAAAATAAATCTACAAGATAGTTTTCTTTCTTATGAATTTAACAAAAAAAGAAGTATAATTGATATGTGGTTTGGTCATCTAATTCATCTGATATTTACTTGTGAGGGGGATTATATTTTAAATGACTTAAAAAAAACTTATGATCTGTTATTAATTGATGGTGGAGGGTTAACAACATATGATGAATTTTTAGCAATTTACCCAAGAATTCGAAAATATATTTTAATAGATGACATAGATGGTGTGAAAGGAAAAAAAATCTTAAAATATTTAAAAGAGGATCAAAATTTTAATTTAATTTTTAGTTCATCTACAAGACAATCCTGTGTTTTTGAAAAAACTAAAATAAGTCACTAAAATTAGATACAACATTAGTATCACTAAATTTTTTATATAATTTTTTATCTGATATTTTAATATTTTTATTAAGCAAGATTTTTATGACTTTATCACCAATTTTTTCAGGAATTGTATCAGTAAATATTTCACCATTTTTACCTAAAATCTCTGTATTTGCTCCAGCTGCTGATGATGCAAGAATTTTATTTTTTAATATTTGTGAGTGAACTAAAACATTTGAATGTCCTTCATATTTAGAAGTTAATATAAATAATTTACATCTTTTCATAAAAATAAACGGATTTGATCTAAATCCAAGTAAATAAATACTTTTTGACATATTTGAATTATCAATTAGTTTTTTTAATTTAAATTTCTCTCTGCCTTCACCTAATATGTAAAGCTTATAATTTTTGAACTTTTTATTGTTATCATGAACATATTTAAATATTTTAATTAAGAGATCATAGTTTTTTTGAGGATTAAGTCTTCCAACACTTAAGATGAATGGTTTTGATAACAATTTTTTTTCATTTTGACTCACATTTTCAACCGATTTTGAATTTATTTCATCAAAATTATATGGATTGACTAATTTGTGTATTTTACTCCTTTTTACAGAATAATTTTTTATTAAATCTTTTTTAATTACATCCGTTGGTGCTATAATTTTATCTGCTTGATTATAAATTTTTTTAATAAGGAAATTTAAAATATTGTTTTTTAAGTTACTAGTATATTTTGATTTCACCGAAATTGTATTTGACTCACGTATTATTACTTTCAATTTTCTATACAGAAAAATCTTAATAATAATCGCTAGTATATTTGTGTGAGACATTGATGTAAGTATTGTGTCAATTTTGTTAGTCCTTAAAAAGTTGTATAAACTTAAAATTGAATAAATTACTCTTGTTTTATTCAAAATATAAAGATTAGTTTTATCATTAATTTTTTTTATATAGTGTCCCTTTTCTTTGCAAATTACTAAATTTATATTGTGTAAATCTTTTTTTACTAGTTTGTTAAATAGAACAGTCAACATATATTCCGTTCCTCCACCTTCTAAAGAATAGTTAAAAATAGCAACATTTTTTCTCTTTTGTATTTTTAAAAAATTAAAGATTAATTTTGTTGCTCTAATATCCCAAGTGTATTTTTCCGTAAATTTTTTATAAGCATTAAATGCAATTTTTTTTCTAAATAATTTATCATTATTAATTTTTAATAAACCTTTTTCCCATTCATTTATATGTTCAGGATCACATAGAATACTATCTTCATAATTTTGTAGAATTTCTTTTATTGCTGGAAGATTGCTTGATATAATTGGTTTTTTAGCTTCCATATATTCAAATAACTTTAAAGGAGACATCCATTTTGAAGTTTCTAATTCGCTTTTTTTCTGTTTATCTGCAGATAAGGCTCCATATACGTATACTTTTTTTTGATATGGAGCTATAAGACAATCAAATCTATGTCTTAATAAAGCACATATTTTTTGATTTTGAAAACCTAAAAAGTAGATATTTTTAGATTTAATTTTTTCTTTCCAAGTGTGGATATGAGCATCAGAACCTCCAACAATATAGAAATTGTTCATTGGAAATTTGATTGCTAATTTGATTATTAAATCAACCCCTCTACCTTGATATAAATGACCTAAATAACCAACGGAATTTTTTTTAATATTAAATGTTTTAAGTAATTTATTTTCAGTTTTAATTAGATTAGATTTTTCAGCTGCATCCTGAAGAATAACTATTTTTAAATATTTGTGGGTCAAATAATTATTATTAATATATTTTTTTAAAGCATCATTTATAACTATTAAAAAATTTATGCGACCATATTTAAGAATTTTACTAAATAAAAAATTGGTTTTTCTTGAGGGTGGTGAATGTATTTCTAAAACTGTATTGTATCCAAGTAATGAAAGAAAGTATGATAATTGAATACTTCTACAAATAATTAAATTATAATTTTTTTTTATAATTTTTGGAACAATATAAAACAAAGTTATTAAATCTCTTATAAACCATAAATTAAATACCTTTAATCTTAACAGTTTAAAATTTGCCTCTACATTATAAAACTTAAAATGATTTAAAATATTCTTTTCTACATCTGATTTAATGTTGTAACAAAAAAGATCAACTTTATTATTTTGTTTTGCCAAAGATGAACACATTTTCATAACATGAACACTATTTGCTGATCTTGATGGAATAACTGATTGGGATATGTATAAGATTTTCATTTTAATATTTTATTAACCTTGTAAAGTATTTATTAAAATTATTAGTATCGATTTTTTTTAAAAGATATTTTTTATTTTCACCAGTATTTTTGTAAAAGAAATTTTTATATTCAATCAATTTAACTAAAAAATGATTTAGAGATTTTTGATCATTATTTTTAAAAATAAAACCATTTAAATTTACTTTAATATAATTTTTTGTTCCACAAGTTGAACTACATAATACCATACACCCATTTGCTAATGCTTCTATTATAGATATTGGTGCTGGATCATGAGATGTAGGAAGTACAAAAAAATTATTACTATGATAATAATTCATTATTTTGTTACTTTTAATATTAATCTTTATCTTTACAATATGTTTTAAATTTAGATCTTTTATCAACTTTCTTATTCTTTTAAATTCAATTCTGTGTTCTGTTGTTGATACTTCTCCTATAATAGTTGCTTTTACTTTATATTTTGAATCTAAATATTTAATTCCTCTAATAAACATTTCATGATTTTTTTTTTTTATAAATTTTCCAATCATTAAAAAATTATTTTTATGGTCATATTTATTTTTTTTAAAATTTATTTTTTTGGTAAAAGGAAGAAAATATAAGTTTTTAAATAATAAATTTTTTCTACCTTTAAATAATGGTGAATAAGATCTTATCTTGAAAATATTTGAAATTATAAAAAATTTAAAAAATTTCATTGAAAAATTAAATTTTTTTAATTTTTCATTGTCTGTTTGATGATAAAAAATAATCTTAAAATTAGAAATAAGACTAGAAAATAATATTAAAATAGTAAATAATTTACTGTAAGGTCTCATTATGATGATATCAGGTGAGGTATTCAATATTTCTTTTTTATATTCTTTTAAACTTGGAAAATAAAATTTATTTTGTTTGATTTTGAAAAAATTATTTAAAAATTTTGTCAGAATGTTTTCTCTTATATATCTTGGTTTTATATATTTATAATTTTCAATTTTACCAAAATTATAAACAAATAATTTAATTTCATGTCCTTGGTCTAATAAGTTTTTGATTACATCGCTGTAATTAGTATGAAAACGTGGTAGTATAATATAAATTTTCATTTCGATATTAGTCCTAAATATTTATTTTTATACTGAACTACAAAAGGTTTAATCTTTTTATGATAACAAAAATCAAAGAAGGCAACATTATCTCCAATATCATCAGATATAAAAATTGCATCTTTTTTTAAACTTTTCCAAATTTTATCGTATGCTAAAATTCTGCCTTGATAAGATTTGTCACTATCATAATGGCAAAAATCGTATTTTTTTTTAATTTTATTAAAATAATTTATTTGCGGACCAACAAATAATCTCCAATTTTTATATTTTTTTTTCACCATATTGCCAATCATTTTTTTTGAGCCTTGAAAAAAATAAGGCATATCAAATGATTCAAGGTTACCAAATCCATTTTTTTTTGTGGCCTCCAATATAGAGACTGTTGACCATCCACTAGCTACTCCAAATTCAATAATATTCATAGGTTTTTGAATAATAATTAAATTATAAATAAGTTGAATGTCTGACCCTCCTCCCATTTTTTTATTTTGAAGTTTGGTTGAGTATTTTAAAAATTTATTTTTAATTTGAAAATTTTTTTTTTTTTTTTTTTTGCAAAAATATAGGTAAAGTTTTTTTTTACTTATAAGATATAGTTTACATTTTTTTTTCGACTCTCTATATGAATAGAGTTCTTTATATTTTATATTTTGAAATATTTTTTTTCTTAAAAAAAAAATAGTTAGGTACAAGAGGTGTTTAAAATATTTATTTAATATAGCATAATATATTATTTTTAATTTTTCAGTCATTTACTTTTTTAAGAAATAAATAGGTAATGATATAGACTATTATCTGTATCAATATAAATAAAAGATATTGTTTTGTGATAAATCCGAAAAAAACAGGAATAAAATATAGTAAAAACAAAATATACTTACCTTTATTTGCATTAAATCTATTTATTATCATGTGGTGTATATGGTTTTGGTCAGGTTTAAACGGACTATGACCATTTAAAATTCTTAGTATAAATAATCTGAAAAGATCTAAGACAGGAAGTAATAAAAAAAGACAAACTAAGTCAGCATATAAAATTAATTCTTTGTTATAATATTTAATAAAAAAATATGATATCAAAAATGATAATAAGAGAGATCCATTATCACCAAAAAATAATTTATTTTTGTAATTTAAAATAGAAAAAAATGTTAAACAAACTATAATTGTTAAACTAAAGTAATCAAACAAACTATTAATACTAAAAAAAAATAAGAAAATAACAATAGAAATAGATGAACATTGCAAGTTGCTTCCATCATACATATTGAAAGCATTAATAAAAACTAAGATACAAAAAATTGTAAAATATATGGAGATATTAGAAATATCATAAATATTATCTGTAAATGAAAACCTTAAATATTTTATTGTTAAATCCTGATCAACTGAAGATAAAAATAACAGTATTAAAGACAAAAAAATAATTTTAAAATTTGGCTTTAGATCAAATCTATCATCATAAATCCCCATCATAAAAATTAATAAAAGAGAAAAATAGAAAAATAGAAATTTTGAAGTTTTAAATTCAAAAAATAGATTTGATATCAGCAAATTATTGAATAAATAATCAAATACAAACAAGTATGAAATATTTAAAAATAAGTAAATGCCCCCAATACAAGAGATTTTGTTTTTGTGAATTTTGCGACTTTTATCAGGATAATCATACAAGTTTATAAAGTAAGATATTTGTTTAAAATAAAATAAGAGTATTAAATTTATTATAACTAGTGTTATTAAATATGAGATTTCAATCATTTAAAAATTTTTTTTTTAGAAATAAATAATTTGTCAAATTTAACATTAAAATTATACTAAACCAATTATTGAAAAAGTTTCCAGAAGGTATAAGTGGAAATACATTAATCAATACTCCGATTATAGATAAAATCAAAATTTTCTTATCAGTTTTGCTAATCTGTAAATTTGAAACTTTAAATAGTTCACTTAATAAAAAATAGTAAAACACAATTAAAAATGATAAGCCAATTAAACCTAACTCTGACAAAAATTGCATAATTATATTATGAGGGTGTGTTGCACAATTAATTTGTGATATTCTGTATTTAGGTTCTTTACATACAGTTCTAAAAGATTTAGTGCCATGACCTAATATTTTTTTATCTTTAAACATCATATAAGCTGTAATATAATGATCTTGGTGTTGTTCACTAAAAATTTTTGGTTTAATAAATTTATTATTTTCATCAAAAAATCTCAAACTTTCAATCATTTTAGTATTACCTGATTTTATTACACCAAAACTATTAAGTGTATTGTAGAGATATCTTTCATAATAATTCGAGTTAAAATTAATTAGGATTGTCATTAAAAAGATAAGAGAAATTGAAAAAAATAACACTACTTTTCTAACAGTTGGAATTAGGAAAAATATTAAAATTATAGATAAAATTAATAGAAATATGGCCGTTCTTTCACCAGATAAAATGACTACAAAAGATAGAAAAAATAAATATGCAATTGATATTTTTTTTTTATTTTTAAAATCAAGAATAAAAAAAATTAAATAAAAAGGTAATAACCTTACTAAATAGCTTCCTAAAATTAATTCATCGCCAAAAAAACTACTTACTCTATTTTGATTAATTAGAGGTAAACCAACAATATTAAATCCGAATGAAAATTGAAATAAAGCATCTATAATTAAAATTATAGAAATCAAAATAAAACTTTTGAGTAAAATTTCATACAATTTATATTGATTTAAATAATAAAATAGAGCAGCACCATACAATAAAAACCTAAAATTAAAAAATGGACTAGAAATCCTAAAATTTTCTAAAAAATATATTGAGCTTATTGCTATGTAACAAAAATATGAAATTAAAAAGAAAATTAAAAAAGAATTAATTTTATTTTTATGTTGAAAATAATCTTTAGCATAAAATAACATTAGTAAAAATAAAATTAATTCAGAAATAAAAATACTAAATACTAACGAAAAAGGTAATAATAAAATAGAGTAACGAATTATTAAATCTTTTTTAACCATAGATATTAATTCAAAAAGTAATAAAATCTTTATTTTCAAAAATATTTTTGAAATCAAAAATAATTCCCTTATTTTTACTTTTTAAAAGGGAATAGAAGTAGCTTTTATTTAATATTTTAAAATCATCATGACCGACGCATATGATTATTCCATCATAGTAATTTTTTTTAGGTCTTTCTACTAAATTAAGATTATATTCTCTCATAAAATCGTGTTTAGATATATTTTTATCAAATATATCTAAATTATGACCTTTTCTTTTTATTTCTTGGGCTAAATTTATTGATCGAGAGTTTCTATAATCATTTATATTTTCTTTAAAAGAAATACCAAGTAATAAAATTCTATATTTTTTTTTATTAAAATTCTTTTTTAAATAATAAAAAAATTTTTTTAAAATGAATAAATGCATTTTATCATTTAGCTCTCTACCAGCTAAAGTTAATTTAGATTTATAGCCTATCTTATTAGCTTTATATGTTAAATAGTATGGATCAACACCTATACAGTGACCTCCAACAATTCCAGGAGAAAAATTTAAGAAGTTCCATTTTGTTTTAGCAGCTTTGAGGACGTCATGTATATTAATATCCATTTTTGAAAATATTTGGGAAAACTCATTTATTAAAGCAATATTTATATCTCTTTGAGTGTTTTCAATTACTTTTGCTGCCTCAGCTACTTTGACAGACTTTGCTTTATAAGTTCCACTTAAACATATGGTTTTATAAACTTTCTCAATAAATTTTGCAGATTTATCTGTACCCCCAGATACAACTTTAACAATATCTTTTATAGTATGTTTTTTATCACCAGGATTTATTCTCTCGGGAGAATAACCATAATGAAAACCATTTTTAATATTGTTAATATTTTTATTAATTGCCTTTAATTTAGATATTTTTTCAATTATTTTTAAACATATCTCTTCAGTAACTCCTGGATAAAAAGTCGACTCATAAACGACATAATTATTTTTTTTTATAAATTTACTTAAAATTTTTGTTGCAGATATGACTGCTGATAAATTAGGTATTTTTTTTTTTGTTACAGGAGTTGGAACTGTAACGATAAAAAAGTTACAATTTTTTAGAATATTTTTATCATTGCTTATATTTTTAAGTTTAATTTTATTAAAATCTTTGTTTCTAAGTTGATTTGTATAATCTTTTTTATCTTTTATTAAATTTATTTTTTTTTTTGAGATATCAAAACCTTTAACATCGAATTTTTTAGAAAATTCAAAAAATAATGGCAAGCCAACATAACCCAAACCAATAATCCCAATTTTTATCTTATCTTTCATTTAAAAAATTTATATACATTGTAATGATTTTCTTCTCATCAAATTTCTTTGCTATTTCGCGAGACTTTCTTGACATTTGAACCTTTTTATTAGTTTTTAACAAAATAAAATTAATAATTTTTTTTCTTAAATTATCTGGGTTTTTTTTGTTGTAAATAAATGCATTTTGATTATTTTTTGCAATTCTTTTACATCCAGAAATATTTGTAGTAATTATAGGTCTGCCAACAGAAGCGGCCTCTAAAAGAGTTCTAGGCAATCCTTCGTTATAATAAGTGGGAAGAACTACACAGTTGCTTTTATATAGTGAGGGTTTTATATTATTTAGATCATATAAAATTTTTGTATTACTCTTTTTTGCACTTATTTCTAAAATTTTTTTAGGTATAGAATCTTTTAAATTTTTATCAGTTAAACCAACTATCGAAAATGAACTAAATTTTTTATATTTATAAGGTAATTTTAAAATAGTATCTAAATAATTCATAACACCCTTTGAAAATAATAATCTTGAAATGAGTATAAACTTAATTTTTTTCTTTATTACATTTTTTTTATATTTAAAAAAATTTAAATCAATTCCTGTTCCATTAATAATTTTTATATTTTTTTTTTGTAATATTTTATATTTAAGAAAAAAATTTTTATCGTGTAAATTCACAAAAAAAAATTTAGAGACTTTTTTTTGTGAAATTCTTAAAAAATTTATTAAAATAATTTTTTTGATGAAATTTAAATCAAATGATGCTCCTAAACCGTCTAAAGTATTCAAAGTTTTTATGTCTAATATTCTTGAAACAAAACTACCATAAACTATTGGTTTAATTGTAAAATTAAATAGTAAATCAGGATTTATTAATTTAATTAATTTATAAACTTTATATAAACCTATTAACTCATTTAAAATATCATCCCCTCTTCTTTCTAAAATAAGGTTATAAAATTTACACCCAAGTTTTTCAAGTTTCGATGTTGTAAAATCCCTTTTAGAAATAATTACTACATCGTTTTTTTTTTTAAGAAGTTCAATTATTAAATTTTTTCTAAAATTGTATAGACTCCAACTTGTATTTGAAAATAGCACTATTTTTTTCATAATTTATTTAGCAACAATATTTTATTACATCTTTATAGGGAGATGCTTTAATTCCAGGGTAATCAATCATCTTATATGGAACATACAAACTTGATTGATTTGAAAAGTTAGTCCAAAAAAATAGGTGACTGAAAAGGCCAATTACCAGAATTAATCTTATTACTGAAGAACTTATTTTTTTATATCCAAATGGTATATTTGCTAAGATTATAAACACACTTGGTAAAAAATAGCTTGCTAACCTATCAGCGATTGTTGATAAAATAAAACTTAAGAAAAATGATCCTATAAAAATAATAGAACTCAAATAAAGATATCTATAATCTAATCTATTTTTAAAGAGTGATTTTTTTGAGAAAAAAAGTAGCGAACATAATGAATATCCCAAAGTTCTGTATGTACTTCCTAGAGAATGTTCAAGTGTGTATACATTGTAGTAATCTATAATACTTTTATTCTCAAAAATTTTAACAAATAAGAAAATGAGAAATGAAAAAAGAATTAAATAAAAATATTTATTAAAGTAAAACCAGGAACCTCTGGGTCTTATAAAAATTAAAAAAGCTGAAACAATTGCAAACTTATGACTCAGCACTGCTAAAATGATAAATACTAAAGATAATAATAATTTTTCATTTCTCCAAAAGTGAATATAAAATAAAATAAATGCAATACTTAAACCTTGTCTCGTGTATCCCATTCCTAAAACCAAATAATGATATGATAGAAAGATTAATATGATAATAAGATAATCTTTTTCCTTATTTGCAAAATAAAGAACTGAGTAAATTAAAATTGAACCAATTAATAAATTTAAATAATCAAATGGTAGGTTTAAAAAAATGAGAAAAAAACTTAAATATTCATAAATTAGATCAAGACTCTGAGTTTTAAAACTATTATGTAATGAATAATGATCTTCCATATAAATATAGTCTAAATAATAACTTCCATAATCTGATCCAATTACATCTCTAAAACCAATTAATATGGACAATATTAAAAATATTATTGAAGAGATCGAAAAATTGTATTTTTTTGTTAAACTAGAATTATTGGACTGATAAATCTCAAAGGAATAAATTAGAAATATTAGACAGAAAATAATGAGATATAAGTTCATATTATTTCACCCATATTTTATGATAATCACTAATCATTTTATTTAAAGAAAAATGATTTTTTATTCTATTTCTAGACTCATTTTTTTTTCTGTTCCATTTAAATTTATGGACATATATGTTATTGTAAACAAATTTAATTTTTCTACTTAAATCTAACCAGTCTCTTCTTTTAAATACCCAGCCTGTGTTTCCAACTATTATTGAAGCATCACCTACATCAGATACAATACATGGTATTCTTGTCAGCATTTTTTCTGCAATAACATTTGGGAAACCTTCATTTCCTTTGCTTGAAAAAATTCCAATATCTATTATGTTAATTACTTCATTAATTCTATTTGTCTCATCTAAATAAATAATATGTTTATTTAAATTATATTTTTTAATTTGTCTTAAAAATTTTTTGTTTGAACTATTTAATTGGCTTCCTATCAATAAGAGCTTAAAAATTTTTTTATTATTATTTTCACTCAAAAAATTACTAAAAGCTTTAAATAAAGTTTCAAAATCTTTTTGGGAATTCCATCTACCCACAAATCCAAAAACTACTATTTTTCTCGATATTTTAAGTTTTTCTCTCCAATTTAAATAATTTTGAGCTTTAAAAGTAAATTTTTTGTCATCAAATCCATTGGGGATAAGTAATATTTTATTTTTTTTATAACCCATATGAACATGAGTAATGGTTGATTTTCTAGAACATGAAATAATTTTTGTTGGAACAGAATTTGAAAAAAATGAGCATAATTTTGCTAAATATATTGTAGATTTTTTTGACCAAAGAGGATTCAGGTCAGAATTTCTTATATTCCAAAATATTTTTTTTATACCAGAAAGTTTTGCTGCTAAACCTCCAAATAATTCTGCATGATACATCCAGCATTGTACAACATCTGGTTTTATGTGCCTTATTAAAAAAACTAATTGAATAAATTTAATAAAAATAAATATATTTTTTTTAATCATAAGACTCTTTAAAAATATCTTATTTTTTTCTAAATCTTTTCCATAGAAACCTTTATTAGTTAATGAAACAACATAATGAGTATTTCTTTTATCGTTAATAACAAGCCTACACAATACGCCTTCCGCTCCACCACTATTTAATCCACTTATAATATGTAAAATTTTCAATATTTATTTAAGTACTAGGTTTTCTTTTAAAATTTTTTTAATTTCTGGGTTAAATTTTTTTCTTTCAAACCATCCTAATGATCTTATTTTTTTATCACTGATATTATATGTAAAATCATTAAATGGTCTATCTTTTACAAATTTTGAGAATTTTGAAATATTAACACCATGGAGTTTTCCCAAATATTTAATTAAATCTATTATTTTAATTTTATATTTTCCTCTTACGTTAAATATTTCTCCATCTTTAGATTTTTTTAAAACAGTTTGTATAGATGAGGCAAAATCAGAAACGTGTAAAAAATTTCTTATGGTTAGACCCTTTCCATGTATGTTTAGTTTATTTTTTGGTGATTGGTGAATTGCATTGATTGTTGCTGGAATAATTTTTTCAATATACTGGTATTCGCCATACAAATTATTAGAACGTATTATTGATATCGGCATTTTATAACATTTAAAATAGGTTTGAGATATTATATCTGCACTTGTTTTACTTGCAGAATATGGATTTGTAGGTTCTAATATAGACCTCTCATTTTTTTTTTTGGAATAGGTTTCTCCATATACCTCATCTGTGCTTATAATAATTATTTTTTTGTTTTGCTTAAGTCTACAAACTTCTAACAATGTGTGAGTACCAAATGTATTTGTCTTAGTAAAAATTAATGATGATAAAAAAGAATTATCAACATGAGACTCAGCAGCAAAATGTATAACATAGCAATTTTTGGGCATAGATTTATATAATTTTTTATAATTACATATATCTCCAATGATCAGTTTATCTTTATCTCGTTTATATCTTTTAAAAAATTTTAAATCTGATGCGTAAGTTTTTTTATCAAATACAATTATTTTATCCCATGAATTTCGGTAATTTTTATAATAATGTTTACCAGCAAAACCCAAACCACCAGTTAAGAAAAGTATTTTTTGCATATTAATAGTTGGTTTTTTGTTTCATAATGAAAATTATATTTTGATAGTTTTAACAGCTTATTTATTTTTTTAATAGACAATGTTTGTGATACAATTTTTTGTTTTTGATTGACTGGTGTTAATTTCATTATCTTTTCCCCAAAATAGAATTTGATAATTTTGTAAATAGTATAACCAGTTTGCGAACCTATATTATATATTCCATTATTTAAATTATTTTCAATTTTTTTTAATATTTTTTTTATACTTTTAATACTTATAAAATCTTTTTTACTTTTTAAATTAATATCAAATATAATCTTTCCTTTATCAAAATAATTACTGTTAAGAAGACCTAAAAAATTTTTTTTATTTAAAGTTTTGACATCAAATATATTTGAAAAACGTAAAATTATTGATTTTTCGTATTCTTTTGTAAACAATTTTTCTACTTTAAGTTTGTTTTCTGCATAAAAATTTTGAGGAGACGGATTTAAATCTTCTGAACAATTAATTTTATTTGGATAAATTTTTGATGTAGAAAAAAAAATTAATTTTTGGTTGGAAAGTTTATTTAAAACTTTTTTTTCAAAGGAAAAGTTCAATTCTTTTTTTTTTCGATAATTTTTTGGAGAACTTAATAAATAAATATTTTTAAAATCTTTGAAGTCAATATCATCAATATCTTTATAAGATATATATATCCCTTTTTTTGATTTTGATAAACTTTTCCCTACAAAACTATTTTTTCCAATTATTAAATTACTTTTCATTTAATCTTTTAAAAAATATAATGAGCTTATTATTTAAGTTTTTGTGAGAAAAATTTTTTTTCCAATCTCTGAATAATTTAATTCCTATTTTTTTTGAATAATTTTTGTTTTCAATAAAGTATTTAAAATTTTCATACCAGTCAGAAGAATCAAAACCTAACAAACCATTTATTTTATGATTTATAAAATTACTAGAAGAAATTGTGTAATCAGTAATAATTGGAATTTTCATTTGTGCAAAAATAAAATGTCTTCCAAGATTAGTTGTTTCTTTAAATTCTATTTTAAATTTATATTTTTTTTTAAATAATTGTTTTGAAAAAAAGTTTCCAATATTCCTTTTAATTTGTCTTTTTTGTTCTGGATATATTTGAGGTACTATTCCAATATCTGTATCAAATAGATATTTATTAAAACAATTATTATAATATTGTTTATGTAAAACTTTAAAACCTAAATTTTTTTCATTAAAATTTTTTATCTTACCTTTTTCTTTAATATTATAGATTAAATTTAATTGGACTTTATGAGTTGTAGAGATTTTCGCAATTGCACCTGTAACCCTTGGATACATATTTACTAAATGTTCTTTATTGCCATGATAACTGATAATTGTTTTTCTTTTATTAAATATTTTCTTTTTATACTTTACTTTTGGATATACTGGGTAAATAAACGTTGGTAATTTTGTATAATTAAAGAATATTTTCTCTTCCAAACCGTTTGCTAATATGAAGTCAAAATTTTTAAAATTATCATAGTTTGAAGCTCTGGGATCGACTAGTCCAAACTTAACTCCATTAATTTTTTTTAGTTTTTTAACAACCGTTCCACTCATAAACAAAATTATGTCGTAATTTTCATTTAACAATTTATTTGTAAATTTTTCTGATTTAAAAATTACTTTATTAAACTGTTTAGCAAGATCTCTAAAGGAATTTTTATAGAATATATATGATGGAGAACTAGTTTTACTACAGGTTAAAAGAATTTTCATTTGAGTTTAATATTATTTAAATCAATAACTTTATCACATACATTTAAGTTTTTTTTTTTGTGAGTAATTAAAATTATTGTTTTATCTCTAATCCTGGAAATTAGTTCTATTATATTACTTTCTGATTTGGTGTCTAGCGAGCTGGTTATTTCATCAAAAATTAAAAGATCGGTTTGATGATATAAAGATCTGGCAATTCCTACTCTTTGTTTCTGTCCTCCAGATATCTTTGAACCCCTTTCTCCCATTCTAGATTTAAGCCCCATAGGTAACTTTCTAACAACTTCTTCAAGATCTGATTCTTTTATTACTTTTTTTAATAGTTGGTGATTTATTCTATCTGTGCCAGACATGCAGATATTTTCCATTAAAGTATCATCAAATAAAAATACTTCCTGCGGCACGTGTGAAATCATTAAGTTTTCAACACTTTTAATAAATCTATCATTTTTATCATAAAGTTTTATTCCACCTCTTGTTGGTTTTAGAAGTCCTAGAAACAAATTAATTAAGGTAGTTTTACCTGATCCACTTGCGCCCACGATACCAATTTTTTGGTTTTTTTCTATATTGAGAGAAAAATTTTTAAAAATTTTTTTTTTACCATAACTAAAAGATAAATTTTCAATCTTTATAGTTTTAAAATTATATTTTTTTCTTTCTAAAATAGGTTTTTGTTTTTTCGATAATTTTTGGTGTAGTTTATAATATGTTTCTAACACAGGAAACATATAACTTAATACATTTGTTGCAACTGCAATTCTGGTTAGTGCAGGCATTATTCTAAATGAAGCAATTGCAAAGACAGCCATAATTTTAAGAATTTCAATCTTAAAATTTTCTTCTTGTAACGGCAAATATAAGGATATTAGCACAATTCCAAATATTAATAATAATTCTAAAATATTTCTCGGCAAGTGAGTAATAAACGAGTTTTTAGTATTAACCGAAGAAGATTTTGAAACATGCTCAATATAATTTTTCGTAAAAATATGAGATTTGTTTACTATAAATAATTCTTTAATTCCTGAAAAAGCTTGTGAAATAATAAAAATTGACCTTGAGTCATGATATTGTCTTGTTTTACTCAACTCTGATACAAATATTTTAATTTTTCTAAAAAAGAATATTGCTGGTAAAAAAATTAATATCAAAATAAAAGTTATAAAAGGCTGATAAATTATAAAAAAAAATAGCAGACCTATTAAAACTGCAAATTCAGTTATAAAAATAAGAAGACTATTACAACCTTGAGCAATAATATTGATTTCTTGTGTAAGATTATGAATTATTTTTGATGAATTATTAGAAATATGAAAACTAAATGGTTGATTAATATAAAGTTGATTAAGTTTGACAGCTAAAAATGTTCTTACATTAAAAGAAAATTTTGAATTTCTCCAAGCAAAATAAAGTGTGGTAATCACCTTGAGTAAATAAAGTACCCCAAAAAAAATTAAAAAATATATTATTAGATGTTTTATGGGAAAATCTCTGAATGTAACAAAAATAAATTTTGCGATATCAGTTTTCATAAAAAGGTTTGATTCTGATATATCTTCATTTAATAGAAAACCAATTGCTGGAAAAATCATCGCTATTGAAAAAATTTCAAACAGCATAACTACAAAAGCACCAATTATATTTATAAAAAAGTCTCTTTTGAGTTTTTTGTCTATAAGTTGAAAAAATGATAAAAAATTTTTGTACATAGAATTTATTTTTTATAATATTCCAAGAACCATTCACAAAAATTTTTAATTCCTACTTCAATTGATGTTGAAGGTTTATATTTAATTTTTTTGATTAATTTTTTTACATTTGCGTGAGTATTTTGAATATCACCCTTTTGAAAATTTAAATATTTTTTTTTGCTTTTTTACCTAATCCTTTTTCAATTAACTTAATATAATACATTAATTTAGTTGGTCTATTATTTCCGATATTGTAGACTTCAAAGGGTGCTGAACTACTATCAGGAAATTTAGTTTGTACTGATTTCTTTAATTTATATTTTCTAAATTTATTAATTTTTATTAATTTAAATATTGAATAAACAATATCGTCAACATATGTAAAATCTCTTATGTGATTTCCTTTGTTAAAAATATTAATAGGCTTACCATCAATTATATTTTTAGCAAATGAGTACAAAGACATATCTGGTCTTGACCATGGGCCATAAACAGTAAAAAATCTAAGACCAATTGTATTAATCCCAAAAAGATAACTGTATGAATGTGCCATTAATTCATTCGATCTTTTGGTAGCTGCATACAATTGTAGAGGATGGACTGCTGAATTGTTTTCTTTATAAGGAACATCTGTTGATCCTCCATAGACACTGCTAGTACTTGCATATATTACAGTTGAATTTTTTTTTTTCCTTGCCAATTCCAAAATATTTAAGAAACCAGTAATATTACTTTTTATATATGAATGTGGATTTATAAGAGAGTATCTTACTCCGGCTTGTGCAGCTAAATTTACAATTAAATTAAATTTTTCTTTCTTTATATTTCTAAATTTTGAACTATCACTAATGTCAAATTTATAAAGTTTGAAAAAAATCCCTTTTTTCTTAGAAACTGAATTCAGAATTTTAATTCGGTCTTTTTTTATTTTTACGTCATAATAATCATTAATATTATCAATTCCATAAACACCTATATTTTTCTCTAATAATTTTCTTGCAAGATGAAACCCTATAAATCCTGCCACACCAGTTATTAAAACTTTCATATAAATACACTTATTTTCTAATTGCTAAAAATTCAATATAAATAAACATATTTTTGATGAAGCGGAAAAATAAATTATTTAAAAGTTTTATTTTAATTGGTTGATCAATCACCTGAAATCCTTGTTTTTCAAAATTTTTAAATAGATCATCAGCATTTAGGTAATAGGTTTTTTTAATACTATAATTAAAATAATAATTTACCTGACCTCTAAACGAAAGTTTTTTACATTCATCCCAATGATAAAATTTAAAAAAGTTAAAAAAAAATATTAAATATTTCCTCAATTTATTTTTTGGCATCCAATGTACAAAAGGCATGTTATAGTGAACTTCATTAATTCTATATTTTGCTGGTAGAATGTTATAAGAATATCCACCTTTTTTAAGAATTCTTCCTAATTCGTAAATAAACCTATTTTTATTTGATATATGTTCTATTACCTGATTTGTTATAACTAAGTCAAAAAATTTATCAGGAAAATTAGTTTCATTTTTTTCATTAATAAAAAATATTTTTTTATTTGAATTAATTTTTTTTAGAGTTGATTTATAATTTTTTTTTTTGCTAGAATTTAATTCTACCCCGTATGCATCATAACCCATATCTATTAAAAATTTAACAAGCTCTCCTCTTCCACATCCCCAATCTAATATTTTTATCTTTCTATTATTTTTGTTAACAAATTCTAACTTTTTAATTATTTCGTAAAATTTTAAATTTATTTGATTTTTTTTTGTTCTTGAACTCATCCAGAATTCTTAAAATAAAATTTAATAACATTTTTCCTGAAATCATCTATTGATATATTTTCAAAATTACTTTGGAAACTATTTTCAATTAAACCGAATTTACTTTTCCAATAATTTAAAAATAAAATATTAAAGTTGAATTTTTTTTCTAAAAAGCTAGAGTATTTAGACTCTATGCTAGTTATGGTAAGGTCCTCAATACTTTGAATATTAATTATAGGTAAATCATGATGCATTTTTGATATACTGTCCTGAATTCTGATAGGCACATTTCCTAGAATAATTGATTCATAAATTCTAGGATCATCAATTCCTTTTCCTGGAGGACAAAAAATATATTTATACTCTGATTGAATTTGCCAATTTAAGAATCTATTTAATCTCTTATTTAAAAAAAAATTATCATCTTTGTTCATACTGTTAAATATTAATCGTCTATTTCCATGATCTAAAGAAAAATGCCAATTATTAAAAATTAAATTTTTACGTTTTGAGAATTCTTTTGAATTATACAATGTACTAATTAGTTGTTTTTCTTGATAAGTAGGAGAAAGTTTAAAATTTGACCATTTTTTTCTTTTTTCCCATATAGTATGATAATCTAATCCATGAGGCAAAAAGAACAATTTTTCATTTTCTAAATTTAAATTTTGAGTATACCAAGCTTTTAAATAGGGATTTTTAATTATATTATTTATAGATTTACTAAGATTTACATCTTCTTGAGTTTTTTTTATGTTTATTTCAACATCGCTATCCCCTGAAATTAAAATAAATTCTTTATTGATTTTATTTAATTTTTCCTGCTCAAATTTTATTATCTCTGAGGATTTCACAAAAAACACTAATTGATCAAGAATGTTTACTGTTTGTTTTTTTTCATTTGGGTATTCTTTTTTATAAGTGAAATTTCCAACAGAACTAATCAACGACCTAGTAGTAAAAAAGTTACATTTATCTAGTTCAAAATGAAAATCTTTTTTTAATAGATAAATACCTATTTCATTAGTAATTTGAAATCTATCGATAGTTTTCGTCAGAATTCTAATAATTGCATTTTTTTTTATTATATAAAAAATAATAAAAAATTTTAATTTTTTTAAAAAACTATTATCATTAGATTTAATTTTATTATAAGCCATTAAAGAATTAATAATTTTCTTAAAAGAAAAGATCATTGAATTTAAAGTATAATTTTTTTTATTTTGATTCAAATTTTTTGAAATTATATTCCAATTTTTTTGAGAACCAATTATTTTTCCACTATTAAAATTATAATAGGGGCCTTTACTTAAATTTTTTCTAAATGAGTGTAAAAATAATTTATTTTCATCAATATCTAAACATTCAATTAGATGTCTTATTGAACTTTCCATAACATGTATTTGCTCAGCTCTTTCTAATATCAAACCTAAATTAAATAATTTCTCGGAAGTGTCATTTTTAATTATCATTATATCCTTATTTTTAAGATTTAAGTCATCTACATCTATTATTAAATCTCTGGAAGGATCATCATGAATAAAAATATATTTTTTTCTATTAGGATTTAATTTATCAAATACTCTATTTTCTTCTTGAATATTTCTGCTCCATTGCCCATATTTAAATCTATAATTATATGGTATTTTAAATTGTTTATAAAAAACCATATCTGTGGTGAATTGCTTATTTTCAAAATTTGATTTTATTGTCTTATAAAAATTACTATGGCCAATTTTTATCAACATTGCATCACTTTTAATTTTTTTTTGATTATTAAATTTTCTTATAGCATCTCTCTCATTTTTAACTTTAACTAATTTAATCAAGTTAAAATCCCGATACAAAAATTCGATATTTATAAAATGTTTTTCTGGAACAAATAAATTTATATCTGATGTATCAAATTTTTTATTTTCAACTAAATATTTTATTAAACCCTTACAGGATAAAAAATCTCCTAAACCGAAATGCTGTAAAATAAAAATTTTTTTAGAAATTTTTGATTTATTATTAATGATTACATCTTTGTAATTTGAAGTTCTTTTTTGTTTATAAAATTCTAATAAAAAATCAGGTGTAATTCTAAATAATTTTTTTTTTAAATTATCAATTAAAAATTTTTTTTTCCAATCATTAAGAAAAATTTTTTCATCATTATAAATAAATTCTTCTTCTATATTTATTTTAGTTAAAAACTCATTTTTAATAAAAATAAGGTTTCCAACATGTACAATTGGCGTATATTCCTTACTTTTTCCGACTTTAATAGTTGATGAAAATGAATTTTTTGTGTTTTTTATTAAATTATATCTTTCTAGTTTACCTGGAGATATATAAGAACATATTTCTATTATAACTATTTTAGGCTGATAACTTTTAATAGACTCCCATATTTCTAAATCATTAGAGTCAATGTCAATTGATAATATATCAAAGTCTCTTTTTAAAAATGTTTTTGAAACGACATTATCAAATAAATTATCATGTAAATTTATCTCAGATTGAATGGGAGTAATATTTTGATATTTATTTGCTGTTTTCAACAAATCTAAAAATTTTATTTTATCACTTTCAATATATACTGCTTTGGCATTATGGTTTTTGACTAAATTAAAGGTATTAGAAAAGTGTTTACCATCCCATGCACCAAATTCACATACCTCGAGATCTTTAAGTCCAATTCTATCACAAATTTCTAGTAAAATACCATCTTCACCATTTTGAGAATAAACATTTTTTCGATATTTTAAAAAGGGTTTCATTTATTTTTAAGTTGCCAACTAATATCTTTTATTCCTAGTTTTTTTATTAAATAACTGTTTGCTGGCATTAATTAAAATTTAATTTTTTTTTAAAAATTTACTTAATCCATTTTCAAAATTAGTAAAAAAATTTTTTTCAATATTTAAAAATTTAACAAGTTTTAAATTTGATCCTGAAGATTTAACAGGATCATTTTTTAACATTTTATAGTATTTTTTTTTTGAATTACTTTTTAGTTTTCTTTTAATCATACTATATAATTTATTTATAGAATGGCTTTGTCCAGTACAAACATTAAAAATATCAAAAAAATTGTTGTATTTATTTACTTTCTTTATCAATTTTATTATAATTTTAATTACATCATCAACAAAAATAAAATCTCTAGTTTGATATCCTCCATTAATTTTGATTAAGGAATTTTTCTTTGCTCTATTTGCAAATATTGGAATAACTCCAGAATATGGATTTGTTTCTTTCTGATTAGGTCCATAAACATTAAAAAATCTTAATCCTACTGATTTAATATTATAAATTTCTGACATTAATTTAGCATATTGCTCTGTTGTGTATTTATCTTGTGCATACGGTGATAGTATACTTATTTTGTCTTTAGTATCGTCGCCTTTTGTAAGAGATCCATAAACAGCGCTAGATGATGCAAATATAACTGGTAGATTATATTTTTTTGCAATCTGAAAAATATATAGAAAGGATATTAAATTTTTCTTGCTACTCAAATAAAAATTATCAATTGAGTATTTTACTACAGATTGGGCAGCAAGGTGTATTATAAAATTTATTTTCTTAAAATCAATTATAGGAACATTTTCTACAGGCTTCTTAATTAATATGTGTCTTAAATTTTTATTCAAGTTTTTAATTTTTCCTTGTGACATATCATCAATCAACATTAATTTTTTTGGATCGTTGATGTGATTTGCAAGTGATGATCCTATGAAACCAGCTGCACCAGTTATGAGTATTTTTTTCATCAAAAATATATAATATTAATAATATATGTTGCTATATTAGATTTAAATGAATTTTACAAAATTAAAAGATTATATAAACGAAAAATATTCTGAGATAAGAAACAAAAATTATATTGAAAATTATAATCCATATAAAATTAATCATAAAAAGAAAGCTATATTATATTACAAATGTACTACAAAATTTCACAAAGCAAAAATTGGTACTACTGAATATCAGTCCCTAGCAATTGCAAAGAAATTAAATCAGTTAGGATATTTGGTTACGGTTGTAGATAGAAAAGCAAAGTTTGAGGTTAAACAAAAATATGAGCTATTTATTGGAGCCTTCAATACCGGTGGTTTCAAAAATTTTAAACATATTTTAAAACAATTGAAGAAAAATACAAAAATAATAGGTTTATCAACTGGCGCTAACCCAAAAACTATGGAGAAAGAATTTCAAAAAAGAAAAAAAATGTTTTTTCAGAGAAATAAGATACATCTTAAACATGTTACAAGATATTCTGAAATTAATTTTGAAAGATTAAAAAAAAAATAAATTTTTTAATTTTTTTTGGCTATAAGAAAGGATTTGTCGAGAAAAGTTATATAACATTTAAAAATAAATTTAATATCCAGTCATGTATAAGTGATAACATAAAATTTAATAAAAAAAAAATTCACAGTTCTCTTTTAAAGAACTTTTTATATTATTCTGGAACTGGATTTCTTCACAAAGGACTTGATTTAATAATAGAATTTTTTATTAAGCATCCTGAGTTTAATTTGTATATTTGTTCTGCAAATCATGAAAAAAAAATTTTAAAGTACTATGATTTAAAAAAATACAAAAATATTTTTTACGAAGGAAATATAGTAGAAGATAGTGATGAGGCTATAAAAATATTTAATAAATGTGGTTTTTTAGTTTCAATGAACTGTAGTGGGGGCAGTTCTGCTGCTCTAGCAGTTGGTAGAAGGTATGGGCTCATACCAGTGGTATTAAAAAACGAGGACTGTAACCCAAAATCTTGCTTTTTTGTAAAAAATGAGAATTTTAGCGAAATAAAAAAGATTATTTTGAAAGTTTCAAAAATGGACTTACATAAATATAAAAAATTATCAAAAGAAAATCAGGAAATTTCAAGAGAAAATACAAGTAAATCTTATTCAAAGAAATTAGATCAGATATTTAGGAATATTAATTAGAATTTTTATTATATTTTAAAAATTCCAATATTTCTGTTTCCATTATCAATAAAATCAATTAGAATTTTTTTTCCATCATTAGACCATCTAGGATGTAGATCACACCTAATTACACCCTTAAATTTATATGGACTATATATAAATTTCTTCCATAAAATTTTTTTTTTATTTAAAGAAAATATAAATAACTTTTGAAATCCTAATAAATTTGGATAAGTATCACTTACAAATAAATCTTTGTTTTTTGGATTAAACATAGGATGTCCATCATTATTTAATATTGAGCTTAATATTTTAGATTTATTTTTTTTTATATTATATAAAACATAAGAATACTGTTTATTTTTTATTTTCATTGTAAACAAAATTTCATCTTCATTTTTCCAACAATAGTGAGAAATTAAATTCGATTTGCTAACATTTATTAAAAAATTTTTTTTTTTTTTTAAACAATAGTAGTAAAAGTGTATTTGTCTTTGATTATTTTTTTTGAGAATAGTATAAAAATAAGCAATTTTAGTTTGCTTTGGTGAAAATGTTTGATGATTTATATAACAACCTATAATCGATTTATTTTTTGTTTCATCAAATAAATATAATATTTTTTTTTTATTTTTTTCATTGACAATTTCAAGCTTACATTTACGTAAACTGGAAAATTTTTGCACTGTGTTTACTTGAAAACCATAGCCTTTTCTTAATTTTCCGATCTTAACAAAATCTGCTATCAAATAATTATTTCTATTTGGGCTTATATTATAAATCGAAAAATTGTGATTTTTTCTTACATTTGAATTTATATTAATTTCTCTAGTTATATAATTTTTTTTTATTTTTTTATTAAAAAAAATGATATCTTTTTCTGGGTGCCATTGTAAATTTGCTCCTAATTGCCAAGACCAAGCAGTTGTACTATCTAAATTTAATATTTTTTTTTTTATTCAAATCAATTAAATTAATGAATACCTTTTTTTTACTCTGATTCTCTAGTATTTTAGTATTTGAAAAAGAATGAAAAATAATTTTTGTATTATTATAGTTAAATGGTTTTTTATCATGATATCCAAAGAAAAAGCTTTTCCGCTTATTGTCTAGCTTAAAATCAAAATTTTTTTTATTAAAATTATCAAGAATTGCCCCTAACAATCTAAAAGATAATGTAATAATCTTTTTTAACCAAGATAAAGGAAAATTATTATCTATTTCATTTAATGTAAGATTATTTTTCACTTAACTTAAAAATATTAAATATTAACTATTATATAATAGTTTCACTTTTTGTTATTTATAGTGTCGTTATTCTTATTATTTTGATCAATATTTATTTTTTTTTGAATTCCCAAAAGATTTAATATTTTATACCAATAAATTTTTAGAGCTACTATAATGGCTGCTATCGCTCCTATTAATCCCTGTAATACAATACTTATTGTTCCTGGATCTATATAAGCAAATGCAAATGAAGGATAAATAGTTAAAATAAACAAAATAATAATTTTTTTCATAAACATGGTTATTTATAACATTTTAATTAGAAATTTTAATTGAATTAATTATTTCACCTTTAGCTTTTCTTTTTAAATGAACCTCTCCTAAATGACAGACTACAGAGCCAGCTATGTCTGCTCTACTCTGATATAAAACTACATTCTTATTCTTTTTGAATATCTTTTTGTTAATTAAAGTGCACAGATTTGGCTGTTCATTAATACCATGAGTTAAATATGGTTGCATCTTTTTCAAAAAATATTTCTTGTTCGCAATTACGGCATACTTAAAATCATTATAATTCTTTAAGACATCATTTAATGAACAAATGGCATGATATGGACCTGTCATTTTTTTTTCTATATGATTGTATATATTTAAATTAAATTGATTGATATTGTTATTAGGTGCTTCATTATAAGCAACAAAAGCCCCACCTGTTAATCCAAACAAACCTTTGCATGAACTATAACCTAAAATATCAGCGTATCCATGATTTTCTTCTAAACCAATAGAAGCAGTTGCATCTAAAGCTAGCTTTGCTTTACATTTTTTTTTAAGCTTAAATAGTCTTGAAATTGGGATTTTTAAACCAATACTGGTTTCAACTGGGCAAGCCATTACCCAATCATATTTACCAGATATGTGATTGATATTTTTATGATCAACATAATCTATTTTTTTAATTTTGCGATAATTATGTTTGCTTGCAATTGACATAGATAAAAGTCTGTCTGAATAAGTTCCAGTTTTTATAATTAATAGTTTTCCATAAATAAAATTATTTATCATCACTTCCAATGCAAAACTTGCTGATCCCTGCATTCTAGCAATATTTGTATGACTTGTAATTTTTTTTAATCTATTGAGAACATATTTTTCTAATTTTTCAAATTGATCATCTCCTCTTCCAAAGCAAGGTTCAATTGAAGATATATTCTCAACCAAAAGACTTGCGGGTCCAGGAGTAAAAAGTTTTTTTTTTGAATTTTTTTCAATAACAAATTTTTTTAGTAAACTTTTCATTTAATTTAGTGATTTTAAAAATTTATTTCCTAGTGTTGTCATTTTTTCAGAAGGTCTAGAAATATTTTTCCTATGTCCCTTTTTAATTAATATTTCTATAAAAGTACTTTTTTTGTTTTTTAATGATCTATCAATATTCTTTAAAATACTATTTTTACTTCTACAAAAGTAATTTTTGCCATAGCCAATTTCTTTTGAAAGTTTATAAAATTTAACATGTTTAGCAGAATTATCATGTCCACCAACCGACTCATGACTAAAGTTATTAAAAACAATATGTATTAAATTTTTTTGCTTTGAACTTGTTGCTAAAGATCCTAAATGCATAGTTATTGAACCATCTCCATCAAAGCAAAATATCTTTTCTTTTTTATTTATTGCAATACCATTTGCGATTGATATGGCATGACCCATTCCTCCCACACACATTAAGTTATTAATTTTAAGATCATTTTTTTTTATTAGTTCATTTAGCTCTCTTGATAAAATCCCTGTAGTTGAAACTATCGTAGAATTTTTTGGAATTTTTTTTGTAATAAAGTCTAACACTTCTTCTCTAAATAAAAGATTTGATTTATCATGTTTTATATTTAATTTTTTTTCAAAACTATTCTTTCTTACTAATAGTGCTACAATTTCTTTATTTTTTTTGACTTTTCACTTAAATATTTTATTATTTTTTTAAAATTACTTTTGCTATTAATTATTTTGTACTTAATATTTAGTTTTTTTAAAAAATCCTCTGTAACTTTTCCTTGAGTTATATGCTGAGGCTCATCTCTAAAATTATTTTTAATCTCTCCTCTCCAACCAATTATTAAAAAAATAGGCACTTTATATACATTTTTATCAGCTAAAGAAATTAAGGGATTTATTGCATTCCCCAGTCCAGAATTTTGCATGTATACAATTGGAATTTTTTTAGATGAGAGATAGTAGCCGATAGCTATACCTACTGCAGATCCTTCATTTGATGCAATAATATTTTTTTTTTTTAAAATTATTTTCAAACCCAAAACATAAATCTTTTATCAAAGAGTCTGGAACTCCAGTCGAAAAAATTAAATCGTTTTTTTTCAATTCATTAATAAATTGTTGAACATTAATCATAAATATTATTTCGTACCAGGTATCAGCTTTAAAATATCTTTAATGCTCATGATAGATTTTTCGGACTCATAGGATCTACCATTCTTAAGAATATCTAATGCAATTTTTCGCATTGCAGGATATGACGCTCTCAACATTTGATTTGCATAAATTACTATATTAAATCCTGCCTCTTCAAGCTGATTTTCCTTCACAGAATTATAACTTGAGGGAACAGCAACTAAAGGTACATTCATAAAATTTTTTTTAAATTTCTGTGCAAACTTAAGAATTTTTTGTGGTGATTTATCTTTGCTGTGTATCATTATTCCATCTGCGCCTGCTTCAACATATTTTTCTGCTCTTAAAATTGCATCATTCAGAGATTTACCTAATATTAAACTTTCTATTCTTGCTATTATCATCAATTTATTAGTCGTTGCTTTTTTGCTGGCTAATATTTTTTTTGTAAATTCTTTTATTTCTGCTTGTTGTTGTTTTACCTCATTTCCGAACAAAGAATTTTTTTTGAGTCCTTTTTTGTCTTCCATAATTACTGCTGAAGCACCAGATCTTTCGATTGTTTTTAAATTTATTTCTAAATGTTCAATCTTACCTCCTGTATCAATATCTATAATTAAAGGTTTAGTCGTTACATCAAATATATCGTTAATATTTGAAAGTCTTTGATTGATATCTAATATTTCGATATCGGGTTTTCCTTTTAAAGTTGAGTCTGTTAATGAACTAGACCAAAATCCATCAAATTCTAGTTTTTTTCCATTCTTGTTAACATGAAAGGTTTTTTCTGCAATTATTGCAGATAATGGACTATGTGCTTCTATGAATCTACTTAAATTCTTAGCTTCTATTAATCTTTTTAAAATTAATTGTCTATTTGATGGAGTTGTAGCTTCTTGGTGAATTCTCTCCTTTAAGGCAAAACTTGATATATTTTTAGTGTATGGAATCTCAATAAGCTTACCACCAATTTTTTTTAAAGATTTTAATGCTCTTGATCTAAAAATTTTTTGATATCCTAATTTCCAATCATCACCATGAACCATATAATCTGGCTTAAGTTTTAAAATATTATTTGAGCAATCCCACTCTTTTTGCTCCACAACTTTTGAAACTCCACTAATATTTTCTAGAATTTTTTTTCTTTGGTTATAACTTAAAAGAGGTAGTCTTTTTTGGCTTGCAATAGCATTATCTGTAAGTAGACCAGCTATAACTATTCCATATTTTTTTGCTTGTTTTATCAAATTAATATGCCCGTGGTGTAATAGATCTATGGACAATGTGACATAAACAATTTTATTTTTCATTTTTTTTTTTTAATATTTTCATAGCTTTTTTTCTTATAATTTTGCTACTAATAAATTTTGTTCTTTTAAAATTAATAGATTTAGTTTGAAATTTTCTATTTTTATAATCACTACCGCTAATAATGATATCTACCTTATATTTATCTAAAAATTTTTGGTTAATTAACCAATCTGATGGAATAACTTTCTTCACTCCAATGATTTCTGTTAAAATTTCTTTTCTAAATCTATAACTTAATTCTGGATTATAACCTTTGTGTTTTTTAATTTGATTATCTTTAGTTAATGCAATAAGTACGTCGCCGTATTTTCTTGCTTTTTTTATCAATCTTATATGACCATGATGAATTAGGGTTGCTGACATATCTATCATTATTTTTTTTTTTCATCAAATTTACTTTAGTTTAAAATATACTTCTTTTTCAAATAATAATCAAAATATAGTAACTTAATCTTTATCAAAAATTTGACTTTCTATAATTGTTTCAAACTTTTCGATTGTTTTTCCAAAATTGAAAAAAATAGTATTTTTTAACTGATTAAGTTGTGGAATTTTTGAATGAAAACTTTTTATTGAATTTTCAATTAATAAGTCAATATTTTTTATTTCATTTTCTGAAAATGTTAATCCAAATTTTTCTTTAAAATCCTGTTCAACAGGTTTGAAATTATTGAAATCAGAGTACTCATCATTATGAATTTTATCTATTCCCTCTAAAAATAAAACTGGTCTATTCAATAGCAACATATATTCTAAATAAATTCCTGAGGTATCTGTAATTAAACACTTTGCTTTTTCCAAGGACTTTATGTTTTCAACGTCATTATCAAATCTAAAATTTTTATAAGAACCAAATTTATATTTTATTTCTCTTAAAATTTTTTGGGACCTTCTATAATGTTCGGGATGGGGTCTAAATGCTATATAATAATTTTTCTTTATTAATTCATGAATAATTTTTATACAGTTAGGATTAATATAATTCTTATATTTATATGTCCATGAAGGTGCAAAAAGAATTTCAGTAGGTTTATTAAAAATATTTATTTTTTTTGAAATATGATCAAAATAAAAATATCCTGTTAATATTAACCTCTTTTTTTTAATTTTTTTTTGTTTTTCTCGAAAACGAATTTCATCTATCTGAAATTGACCATTACATAAAATTATATCGTAATTATCAAAAGCTCCTTTCGTATAACCTTTGAAAGTACTGCCAGCAACATGAAAAAAATAAATATATTTTTTAATATTTTTGTTTTTCTTTAAGTTATGGTTATCTAAATCTGTAAGTGTTAAAAAAAAATATTCAGCCTTAATTACAGCAAAAAAAATTTTCATTAGAAAACCATTTCCTATGAATAAATTGTTAATTTTCGAATTTTCAACTACATCATTAATGTCAGAGCTTACATAATATATTTCATTTGGATATTTTTTTGCTAATAATTGAATCAATGTATGACTATACTTCTGATAAAATTTACTTTCTGAATAAAAAAGAATTTTTATTTTTTGATCAGCCAATTTAAAAATATTTTTTAAAATCAAATAATTAAGTTTTAATTTTTTTATTATTTTTAACATATGGTCATTATTATTGATTTTATCCTAAGATATTAAACTGATTAAAGTTATAAAAATTTATTTTTTTATACAATTTGATATAAGTGATTGTAACTATCATTTAAATCTTAAAATATACAATGAAAGCAAAAAATATACCTCAACTAATATTAGATTTTGTCGTATGTGCATTATTTACACTGATGTGTATGGTTTTTTTAAAGTTTACCCTTCCAGCAGGATATACGACAAAATTTTTAGATAGAGGCTATGTATTAGTAAGCTTATTATTTATCTTTTTAAGCCTAATATTTATTGTTTCTTTATTTATAAATAAAGATTTTAAGATAAAAAAAAAATTTGATTTACCATCTTTAAAAGATTTTTTCCTTTTGGGTTTACCAATGTCACCTGTAGTAAGTTATGTAATCTTAAATATTGAATACCTTAATACTATGAATATAATATATGTTGTTGGTATCACTTTATTTTTTTGTTTAATTTTATGTTTTATTCTTCCATCATTATTTAGTTATTTTGCTTCATTTAAAATTCTAATGATTTCAGGATTAGCAATATCCTTTACAGTCTTAAATATGCCTCAAATAACAAACAATCCAACAAATTACATTTATAACAGTCAATTTATCACTCAAGGCATATATTTGATTATTTCATTTTTTATAACTTTCTTACTTTATTCAGTTAATAAGACAATTACATACGTAGTAGTTATTGTCTTTATGCTCTCTGGAGGAGTTATAAATTTTTTAAATTATTATTCAAAGAAAAATACAAATACAGAACAAATTGTTGATAGATTAAAGGTATTTATCAGTAATGATCAAAATAAAATAATTTATAAAAAAAATATTTATATATTTGTTTATGAATCATATTCTAATTTAGAAACCCTTAAATACTATGGTTATAATAATGATAAACAAATAGATTTTTTAACTAATAATGGTTTTACAATTTACCACGGGATATATTCAAATGGAGCAAAATCATTATCATCAACTTCGAGGATCCTAGAGTTAAAAAATAAACTAAACAAAGATGAGAGATATTACTTAAATGGTAACGCATTTATTTTAGATATCTTAAAAGCTAATGGGTATGAAACAATTGGCTTATTTAAATCGCCTTATAGTTTTGGCTCAGCTCCAATAACTTGGGATAAATACTATCCAAAAGATGATGTAAGTAAAATAGGTGGCAAAACTATTGTTAAAGCAATTTATGAAGGTTATTTTAGATTTGACATTTTCGATGATAATTATGATTACTCTAAATATTTAAATTTAAGAAATGATTATTTAAGTTTAAATAATGAAAAGCCAACACTATTTTACACACATAATAATTTTCCTGGTCACTCTCAAAATTCTGGTAAATGTCTTAATAATGAAAAAGAAAATCATTTTAAAGGAATTGAAACAGCTAATATTGAAATGAAAAATGATATTAATACTTTAAAGAAAAGTAATCCAAATTCTATAATTGTAATACTTGGCGATCATGGACCCTATTTGACTAAAAATTGTAAAGCTTTATTAAAAAAGCCAGTTAAATATATTAAAAGTGAAATTGATAGATATGATATTCAAGATAGGTATGGTGCATTTTTAGCAATTCATTGGCCAGAAGAAATTAATTTGCATCAAAATAACATTCAAATTATTCAGGATATATTTCCTGCAATACTAGCTAATATAACAGAAAACGAAGGGCTTTTTGAAGAACTAAAGTTAGAGAGAAGGTTTTTAGATAATTATAATGAGAATGTTGCAGGAATTAATATAAATAAGGGAATTATAGAAGGTGGCAAAGATGATAAAAAACCTCTTTTTGAAATAAGATCTTATAAATTAGAATAATGAGAAACTTAATAAATATGTTGAAATCAAAAAGTTTACAAAAATAAATGCATTAAAATAATTAAAGTTAGAAGATATTTTATGAAAAAAAATATATTAAATTTAGTAAAAATATCTAGCAAATCATATCCTGATAAAATTTTTCTTAAAGATATCAATGGTAATTTAAATCTTACGTACAAAGAAACTCTTTGTTTTATTTATAAACTAAATAATTTTTTAATAAAAAATAAAATAAATAAAAAAGAAAAAGTTATGGTTATTTTCGATAATTGTATCTTACTAAGTTTGTTATTCTTGGGTATAACATCGAGTAATAGAGTTTTTGTACCTGTGAACCCAGATATAGGAAAATTTGAATTCTTAAATATTTTAAAAACTTCTGGAGTAAAAATTGTGTTAATTGATAAAATTTATAAAAAAAAATTCTCAAAAATGTTAAAACAAAAACCTATATATATTGATAACCATTTAAAATTTTTAAATCAAATTTTGATTGAAGAGGAAAAATATCTTGATGATAATTTTACAGGACTATGTGAAATTCTTTACACATCTGGATCAACTGGCAATCCAAAAGGTGTAATGCTTACTCACGAGTCTGTACTTACAAATATAATAGGTTTGGAAAAATCTTTAAATTTAAAAAAATTTAAAAATTTTATGGCAATCACTCCATTATTTCATAACAATGGACAGTTTATACCAACTTTACTGTGCTTAAAAACATTTGGAACCAGCTTACCTGTAAATTCTAAAACTAGTTTAATAATTTTTTGGAAATTAATAAAAAAATTTAAAATTAATTATTCCTCTGTTATGTCGACACATATAAATTATTTAGTAAAAACGACAAAAAAATTTAATAATCATAATCTATTAGGTTTATTCTGTGGAGGAGCTAAACTCGAAGAAAATATTCAAAAAAAATTTGAAAAAAAATTTTCGGTTAATATAGCTTGTAATTATGGTTTAACCGAAACATCCTCTATTGTGGCTACACAAAATCTAAAAAAAATAAAAAAATATGGATCTGTTGGAAAAATTCTTTTTAATAATAAAGTAAAAATTATAAATAAAGATAAAATTAAAAAAGGTTTAGGAGAAATTTTAATAAAAGGTAAAAATATATTCTTAGGTTATATTAAAAATAAAAAAAAAACTAGAGAAGTTTATAAGAATAATTGGTTTTATAGCGGTGACCTTGGAAGATATGATAATAACGGAAACCTTTATATTATTGAGAGAAAAGATAATATGATCATTGTTTCAGGGGAAAATATATTTCCAACAGAAATCGAAAAATTTGTAAATAGTCATAAAAAAATAAAATTTTCAGTTGTTGTTCCTGTAAAGGATGAAATTACTCAAAATAAACTTGTTTTAATTTATGAATCTAAAAATAAGGTTAAAGAGGTAGAAATTTTAAATTTTCTTTACAAAAAAATTTCAGTTTATAAAATTCCTAAAATCGCAATAAATTGTAATCAGTTAGGTTTGAAAGAAATACCAAAAGCTAGTAATGGAAAAATTCTTAGAAATAAAATAATTAATTATACTAATCAATACTTTAATAAAGTTTAATTTAATTTACATGGATGCTTTAACAAAAAAAATATTTAAAAAAGTATTTGGAAAAAAAATTAAAATAGATATTAATTCTGATATTAATAGTATATATTTCTGGGACTCTCTAAATCACATAAGATTAATTGATGAAATTGAGAAAACTATAAAAAAGAAATTAAGTATAACTCAAGTTATACATTTAACTTCAGTAAAAAAAATAAATAGTTTATTGAAAAAAAATGAAAAAAAAATTTAAAACTTTTATTAAGGGTAAATTTGTAAAGTTTGTTGTTATAGATGAAAATTTTGTAAAAAATAGCGATTGGTTTGACTGGATAAACCACACTATAAATACTGAATTCATGACAGAGGGAAGCTATCCGAATACGAGAAGTCATCAAATGAAATACTTTAGAGAAGAAATAGTAACTAATAAAAGAATCCAATTTGGTGTTGTATCAAATTTAAATAACGAATTAATTGGAATCATGGGACTACATAGAATAAATTTAACTAACAGAGATGCTTTTATGACAACTTTTTTTAATAAAAATAAAAGAATATTAAATTCTTTAGAGATTTTTATAGAGTCTCATAAAATATTAATAGATCATGGTTTTAAAAAATTAAATTTAAGAAGAATTATATCTACTACAATATCAAAAGAAATGGACAATTTAGTTTGTAAAGTTTTAAGGTTTAAAAGGGAGGGTATAATGAAAAAAAAATTTTTTAAAAATAATAAATATTACGATTTATATATTTCGAGTGTTTTTAAAAAAAAATGAATTTTCTCAAAAAATTTAATTTATTAATTTCTCAGCCAGGCATTTTATTTAGATATAGATCTTTTAAAATAAGAGAATTTTATTTTATTTTATCTAAGTATTTACATATTAAGACTTTTTTTTCTAGAAAAAGGAAAATAAATAAAAAAAGTAATTTTAACCTTAAAGGTTTTGAAAAAATTGAAATGGATACTTTAAATAAACATAAGCTTAATATAAATCTAGTAATATCAGACATTGAGGATAAAATTAAGAATTTTAATTTTTCTAATAATAAAAATAATCTCAAATCAATAGAAGTCTCAGAAATATTTGACTCAAAATCAAATGTTTTTAATTTTTTAACAAGTCAATATTTAATTAATATAGTTTCGGATTATTTAGGATGTATTCCTATATTAACTTATTCAAGTATTTGGTATTCTGATAATAAAGAAAATATTGATAATAGTTCACAAAAATATCATTTAGATCATGAAGATTATAAACAAGTAAAAGGTTTTTTATATTTAGAAGACATAGACGAAAACAATGGTGCTATGAATTTATTTTCACCCAAAAATAGTATGAAAGTTATCAAAGAATTAAATTACAATACTTCTCCAGATAAAAAAAGAGTTGGAGATGAAATATTTTCCAAGTACGAGAATGAAAAAGTAGTGTGTAGGGGTAAAAAGGGCACATTATACCTTGTTGATACTAGTCAATGCTTTCATTGTGGAGCAAGGAAGTCTTTAAAATCGAGATTATTACTAACTTTTCAATTTATAACTCCGTGGGCCAATTATCTAAAATGGAATTGGAAAAAAAGTGAAATAATAAAAAAAAATAATTGGGATACTAAAGATTTAAACGATATCCAAAAAAAAGTTATTGGTATTAATTAAAAAAATAATTATTAAATTAAGATCATTAATTCAAAATTGATTTTTTCACGATATTAAATAACTTTTTAGAATATATTTCGTCGGATACGTTATAAAAATAACTTATTTCATTATCCAGATTTTTGTTAATTTTTGAGTAAGTTTTATGAATATATAGTTTTCTAAAATTCTTTACTACAGAACTAATACTTCTTGATTTAATTAATGCTGATACTTTATCAATTTTGTCAAAATGCATAGAATTAATAAATAAACTTTTTGGGTCAGTGATGTTATCTTTTTCACTATAACAATAAAAAATTTGCTTTTTTTTAAAAATCAAAGACTCAATTGTAACTGTAGTAAGGCCACCAACGTTGAAAAGTGAGTTTGATAAAAGTCTTTCAAAATAAAGATTTTTATTTTCTAAATACTTTTTATTTTTTGTTTTTAAATATTTTTTCATATTAGGATCAAAAATTATATTTTTAAAAAAATTAACTTTTTTTGAATGTAAAAATAAGTTGGGTCTAGAGGGATGAGGTCTAAAAACTATTTTTAGATTTTTGTATATAGATTGATTTTTACTAATTTCATTATCTAAGTTTTTTAATACTTCTATATCATTGTACAACTCTACTATTCCAAAAAATAAAACATATTGGTGTTTGAAAATATTTTTTAATTTTTTATTTCTTAAAATTAAATAATTATCAAATTTAGGGCTTCCTAGGTAAAATATCTTTTTTTTATTTAAATTTTGTATTTTGGATGCGTGGTCTTTAGATTGCTTTCCCCATACACCTAGATAATCTGGTTTATTAAAAAAAACTGTTTTACAAGAAATATTGTCCCAATTGTCTACTAAAAAAAAGGTTTTTGCTCCAACAGTTTCTGCTATTTTGGGCATCATAAAAGTTTCTGGTTCGTAGCAGTGTGTTGTATAAATTATTAAATCTGGCTTTAATTTATTTACTATCCTAATAATATCTGTATTCAGTTTCAATTTTGATAAAACAAAATTCTTATATAAATTAAATATAATTTTTTTTGAAAAAAAAATAATTATTAATCTTTTTAAAAAAGGTTTATGAATATAATTTAGTAATGTTTTTAATGTAAATAAACTTGGAAGTTTATTTACATTATCTCTTTCTTTTGTTTTTTCAATTTTAATAAAATCTTTGAAATTTGGGTACCATCTTCTAAAATTATATCTAAAAGTTTTTGATAGTTTTTTATTAGCAACTAAAAAAAGTTGTAAAATCCTCATGAAATGAGCATGTTCTTTTTCATTAATTGAATAGAAATGTTTTTTGTTTATTTTTTTTGGGTTAATTTTCCATTTATTTTTGTTTAGCAAAAAGGAAACATCAAAATTTTTTTTTAATTCTTTAAATGCATCCAGCTCAATATATTTATTATAATATTGGGAAGGTAAACAAATTAATATTTTTTTCATTTTTTAGCCAATACTTTCATTTTAATAATAATAAAATTTATCACTTACGACTAAATTTTATAATTTTATTGCAAATGACTTTGATACTCTAGATAATCTTTTTGAATGGGTTTGATTTTTGCAAATATTGCAAATTGTATTTTTTGTAATTTCTTTTTTATCTCCAAATTCAGATCTGGCAGATATATAATCTTGATTATTCCATATTTTTGAAATTGTGTCGCTATTTGTATTTCCAAAATCTGAATTTGGGTCATCAATTATGCAGCACGGATTTACTCCACCATCTGGATTAATTACAATTCCGCTCCATGGCCAATTGCATTGTTTTATCTCATTATCTAATCCTGATGTTGAGCTAGCTTGTCCTCCTTCATAGGTCTTATAAATAAGATCAGTATTTTTAGGTAACCATTTTTCATCCATATTAGGGTTATGTTGAATTTTATGTAACTTCGTGTCATCAACACTTAATTCTTTTCCAAATTTAAAAAATTCTTGATGTTGATGTTCATTTTGTCTCATAGCTAACATTGCAATTTCAATTTTAGGCTCCTCTAATTCTAATGTTTTTTTAATATTCATTATTTTTTTTAGATTACCAATCACAACGCTCAAATTTCCTTTTCTTCTATATTTGGCATAAACTTCTTGATCCAAACCATCAACATCAACATGTAGTAAATTTAATCCAGACTTTAAAAGATCTTCTAAATAACCTTCCTTGAATTTTAAAGATAGATTTGAAGAAATTCTCGACCATATATTTTTTGATTTTGCGTACTGGAGCATTTCAATTAAATTTTTATTCAAAGTTGGTTCACCCCAGTTATATAAGTGGATTTCAATACAATAATCTTGAACTTGATCAACTATTTTTTTAAAATCATTGACTTTTAAAATTTTCTTAGTCCTTGTAGAGGCTCCAAGACCTGTTGGACACAAAGGACAACCTAAATTACAAGCATTAGTTGGATCTACAACGATTCTATATGGTTTGGAAATTAATTTAGTTTTTTTTTCTTTTTTTTCTATTTTTGCAATAATTAAATTCTTTATTTTAATAAGATTTAAGGTCGGAACAGCAAGTTTATTTATGTCATCAAAAAAATTTTCTTCTTTAGCTAAGTTAAATAAATAATTAAAATTATCAGAAGATCTTATATTCTCAATTGTGAGTTTAATATTATTTCTCATTTTTTAATATTAAATCTTCTACCTGCTCAAATATAAAATGTCCAAGAAAAATATGAGACTCTTGTATTCTTGCAGTATTTAAAGATGGAACAATAATATTTAAATTTGATAGTTTTTTTGCACTTCCTCCTTTATTTCCAAGGAGAGAGATGGAATAAATATCATTTTTCTTAGCATATTTTAAAACATTCAAAATATTTTTAGATTTTCCTGAAGTTGAAATTACAATTAACAAATCTTTTTTTGAACCTAATGCATTTAAATTTCTCTCAAATAATTTATCAAATCCTAAATCATTTCCACAAGCTGTTATGGTAGATGTGTCTAAAGCTAAACTAATGACTGGCAAAGGTTGTCTGTTGATATTTGGTCTCAGTCTTACTAGAAATTCAGCTGAAAGGTGCTGCGCATCAGCTGCTGAACCTCCATTACCACATAAAAAAACTTTACCACCTTTTTTTAAGGTTTTATAAATTTTTTTAATTGATTCAGATACCTCATTGGATAAACCTAATAACATGTTATCAAGGATAACTTTTTCATTAATAGTTTTATTAAATGCTTTTAACATCAGTATTTTATATGAAGCCTTAATTTTTTAGCAACATCTTTTTCTATATCTAAAATTTCTTTAGTATTACTTCCATTAACTGCCTTTTCAACTTTCCTTATAGCTTTTACTAGGTTTTTGAAACCTTCTTGTGTTAATGACGCTGCTTGATCACTACCATATAATGTTCTGTCTAAAGTTATATGCCTTTCAATTGATGTAGCTCCCAAAGCAACTGCAGCAACAGATATTGCAAGACCTCCTTTTTCATGTCCACTATATCCAACTTTGCAATTATATCTTTTTTTCATTTCTTTAATCAAATTTAAATTAGCCAAGCTGTCATCAAAGGGATAGGCTGAAACACATTGCATTAGTTCAAACTCACAATTATTGTCTTTAAAAATTTTAACAGCTTTATCTATATGATCATAAGTTGACATTCCGGTACTTATAAATGTATATTTTTTTTGTTTAGCTACAGCCCTCAAAAATTTTTCATCGACAATCATTGCAGAAGCTATTTTGTTATATTTAAGTTTATAATTTGATAAAAATAAAAGACTCTTCAAATCCCAAGCAGAAGCAAACCATTGAATTTTTTTTTCTTTACAGTATTCGTCGATAATTTGATAATCATTTTTGTCAAACTCTAATCCAAACTTCTGTTCTCTTTGAGTTTTTCCCCAAGGACTTTCTCTAGGCGAGTCTAAAATTTCTTTTGAGTATACTGTTTCTACATCTCTTTTTTGAAATTTGACAGCATCTGCACCTGCATCTAAAGAGCTATCAATCATTTTTTTTGCAAGATTAATGTTTCCGTTATGATTTATACCTATTTCAGCTATTATAAAAACACCCATATTAAAATTTTTAAATTTATTTTATAAAATTGTACGCCCTCCATCAACAATTATGGTTGTTCCATTAATGTAGGATGAAGCATTTGATGATAAAAAAAGTAGTACATTGTTGTACTCATTTTTTTTTCCCATTCTTCCCATAGGTATCAATTTTTTGATTTTTTTGATAAAATTTTTGTCTTGATTGTTTTCCATACCTCCAAAAGCTATTGCATTACATCTAACTTTTTTTGGCCAGTAGGTTGCTGTATATTTTGTCAATCCAATAATGCCATGTTTTATAACGGAATATGTGACTGGTTTAACAAAATTTTTTTTGTAAATTCTGTTGTCAGGAGAAATAATACCTAGATCAGATGAAATATTTATTATATTCCCACCTAGTTTTTGTTTGCTCATTTCTGATCCAAAGATTTTAGTACACAACATTGCACCTTTGAGTCCAACTTTTAAATCATCATCCCAAATCTTATCACTAAAATTCTCTAATCTTACTTCAGTTAATTTTGAACCTGCTCCATAATTATTAGCAGCATTATTTATTAATACATCTATAGATTTATATTTTTTTTTTATTCGTTGATAAACTAATTTTAAGTCACTTTCTTTTGTAATGTCACAGTAAAAAAAATTTTTTTTATTTGATTTTTTTTTATCTAAAATTATTACTTTACAGAAATTGTGCTCAAGTGCTTTAATAAATTGAGAAGCTAAAAAACCGAGCCCGCCTGTGATGAGTATTGTTTTAGCTTTCAAATCAGGATATAAAATATTCATTGCAAAATAATTGACTATGTTTAATTGAGCAATAATATCTTTTGATGTAAAAGTAAACCTTAGATTAATAATACAAAATTTTTAAATAATTATATAACTATGAAAATCGTTGCAATTATACCAGCTAGAAAAGGTTCAAAAGGAATTAAAAATAAGAATATAATTTTGTATAAAAATAAACCTTTGATTTATCACTCAATTAAGAGTGCATTAAAATTGAAAAAAATTGATAAAGTTCTTGTGTCAACAGACTCAAAAAAATTTAAAAATATTGCAGAAAAATATGGGGCAACAGTAATTTTAAGACCAAAAAAAATAAGCAAAGACAATTCTCTTGAAAAAGAATTTCTTGTTCATGCTTATAATTATTTAAAAAAGAAAGAAAAATTTATTGTAGATTTATTTATTTTATTGAGGCCAACTTGTCCTGATAGAGATATCAAAGATTTAAAAAAAGCTCTTAACATTGCAATAAAAAATTTTGAAAAATTTTCTTCACTCAGATCAGTTCATAAATTACACAATCCTGCTCAAAAAGTTTTTAAAATTCAGGGCAATTATTTAAGTGGATTTTTTAACAAATCTCTTAAAGGAGAATATCACTCATTTCCTAGACAACTATATCCAACAACTTATTCTCCAAACAGTTTTTTCGATGCATTAAAACCAAAATTTTTTATGAAATTTAAAAGTAAAAAAATTGTTTGGGGAAATAAGATCCTACCAGTTATAACAAAATTTTATAGAGATATTGACTCTAAAGAGGACTTATAATTAGGGTTTTTTTATTTTTAAAGTTAACTCAAGAGCTTTTATACTTTTAGCAAGTCCATATATACTATTAATTTGCCTATTTTTTTTGACACTATTTAAAAAATAATACACTTCTTTCTTAAAAAGATCATTTCTTTTAAAGTTATAATTAATTTTTTTCTTTGAAATTTTATTATTATTCAACAATCCATTTTCAAAAATTTTGTATCTGTAAATTTCTAATGTATTATTTGATAAATCTGCAATAATTTTTCCCAGAGTACCAACTATTTTTAATTTACGGTATTTGGGTCTTTCAAATGAGTTTAAAAGAATTGTAATTAAAAATTCCTCATTTTTATTTTTGGCTACAAAGTTTGAAGATGCAGTATCTTCTGTATCTATTCTAAGTCTTGAGATTTTACTATAAAATGAATTTTTTAGATTTAGTTTATATTTATCAAACAAAAATAAAAGATAGTCAATTTCATGTATTTGATTGAGCAAAACTCCTCCGCCCTTCTTTTTTTTTGAGTGATAAACTTCCCAATATTTTTGATATTTTCTATAATCTGCAATATGTTCGCCATTTTCAGATAGAACATTCAATATATTACCAATTTTTTTCTTTTGTAGCATTTTTTTTAAATTGATAATTAAAGGATTGAATCTTAGATGATAGCCAAACATTATTTTGAGTTTTTTTCTTATATTTTTTTTTGAATATTTTTAAGTGACCTGAGATCCTGCTTATTAATCCCACCTGGTTTTTCAACAAAAATATGAATATTTTTTTGAAATAATTTTTTTAAAAATTTTGAATGAAGATGATTTGGCAAACAAATGAATGCTGCATCAATTTTTACTTTCTTATTTATGTCACTAAAATCTATTAATCTTAAATTATATTTCTTATTTACATCACCGCTCAATGGCTTATTTGCACTATAAAGTTGTTTAGAATGTTTTCCATTTAATGTGTAAAAATTTACTTTCTTAAATCTTAATTTTATATTTCGAATGTGTCTTTGACCAACAACTCCAATTCCAAGAAATAAAATATTCACAATAATTTTTAAATAAATTTGAGAAATTCATAAATATTTTAATATATTATTTATGAAATTAATAGAATATTAATGTATATTTATTTTTATTATATTGTAATTTCAAAAATATTTTTTTGAAATTTTGAAATTTTAATTTCTTTTTTAACATTTTTCAATTTTTTGAATTTAAGAAGGTCTTTTTTTAATTGAGAATGTGTGATCTCTGGGGTTTTATAATCAGTATAACTACCAAAACGTTTAAAGAGAAATTTTATACTTAAGATTTTCATTTTGCTGAGATTTATTTTAGACTCAAAATTACTCATAGAGCTCTTTGTATTATTTAATAATTTTTTTATTTCATTTATTACCTTTAAGTAAGTATATTTCGAATTAAAATTATATATATATTTTTCAATAACTTTATTTTTTTTTATTTTAGTTTTTTTTTTTTAATATTTTATCAATTGATTTTTTTGCATTACTTAGTCTTGCTGCTTTATGTGAAAAAATATAAGGAATTCTGTGAAGGTATTTTTGATTATATTTTGGGTTAAATGTAAAATTTTCAATACCTAAAGCACTTGCCTCTAAAGAAGTTGTACAATAATAATGGATATTTAATTTCGCCCATTTCAAACATTCTGCAATAGAAAATTCTTTTGATACGAAAACATTTGAATACTTTTTTTTTAAGTCATTATAACTCTCAATTTTTTCTGATGGATGTGGTCTAACAATAAAATTTATATTTTTATACTCAGCAGCAAGAAACTTAATTAGCTTTTTATTTTCGATAAATTTAATTTTATTATATTCATAATAATATTTATAATTTATTAAACTTTGTTTATCGATCAAATATTTATTATTTTTTAGGAAACTAAATTTTTCATATTTTTTATCAAAATGATTTACATTTCCAAATGAACAAGAAACTAATATGTATGATTTATATTTTTTTTTTATCATATCTGAATTTTTTTTGTTTAAGAAATTGAATTTTTTTTTTATGACGTCGAATCTTAAATTACCTGCAATTATAAGTTTACTTTTATATGAGGACCTATTTTTTAATAAAAATTTGTAACTTTTTTCACCCCAGCAAAAAAAAATATCACAAATTTCAGCAATTTTTTTTGGAAACTTGGTTTTTAAATAAGTATCTTTAGAGAGAGTTACTAAACCTTCTTCATCAAATAAAATCAAATTGTTATTGTTTGATTTTATTTTTTTATAAAAATTTATGTAAGTATTAGTTGAATGAAGACCAATATATATTGAATTTGAAAAGCATCTTGCAAAATACTCTACCTCGGCCTTTCTTCCAAAAATAACTTTGAATCCTGCCTGGACTAAAAAAAAAGACAGAAGTAATCTTGGTTTATAATCTCTAGATTTAACTTCACAGGGTATTAAAACTATTTTTTTGTTATACATATTATGTAAATTACAAGATGATTTTTTAATATCAATATACTAGTGTTAAAATTTAAATTTATAATCTATCTTAGATTGCTGTAGATTTTTTGAATAGCTAATTCCTTAAACCTTTTAGACCTTAATATTTGTATTATTTTTTTCGATGAATTTCCCTTACCAAAAATTGAATTAATTTTAATTCTTTTTTTATGAACGCGCTTTAAAGCATTCAAAATATTTTTTTGTTTAAAAGGAACATTTATTATTTCATTGGGACTGTGTCTGTTGATCTGACGATTACCGACATTTATAGCCGGGACACCAAAATAGGGTGCTTCCATGATCGCTGAACTAGAATTTCCAATTATAAACTTACAATTTTCAAGCAAAGTTAGATAATATTCAAATCTCATTGATTGCAGTATTCGCACATTATTTTTTTTTTTAAATGCATTATTTAAACATTTTAATATAACCAAAGAATGATCATCATTATTTGGAGCGAATTGTACTATTCCTAAATTTTTAAGTTTTAATAATGCTTGAAAATATATTTTAGCATTTTTTTTATTTTCATTTTTAGTTTCTGTGGTGACTGGATGTAAAAAAGATATTATATAATCTTTAAAATCAAGTGCATATTTTTTTTTGACTTCATTTAAATCAGGTCTAAAAGATTTATTTAATAAATCAATATCGGGTGAGCCAGTTATAAAAACGTTTTCTTTGCTTTCGCCGGAATTAATTAAAACTTTTTTTGCAGCTGTATTACTCACAAAATGAATATGGGATAGTTTTGAAACTGAATGTCTAATCATTTCATCAACTGTACCTGATAATTCACCTCCTTCAATATGTGCTATTTTTATTTTTGAAAATGTTAAAACACTTGCCGCAGCCAACGTTTCTACCCTGTCACCATGAATAAAAAAACAGTCAAACTTTTTATTTCTTAAAATTTTTGTTAGAATATCAACTGTGTTTGTAAATATTTTCTGCTGACTATCTCCAAATTTTTGGTTACGAAATGAAATGATTTTTTTTGATTTAAAATCTTTTTTTATCTGGTTGATCGTTTTTCCATACTCATCTAATAAATGAGAACCGGTGACAAAAATTATATAATTAATTTTGTTTTTGCTAGCCTCCAGAATCACAGGTTTTATTTTGCCATAATCTGCTCTTGAGGCAGTTAAAAAAGCTACATTCATAACTTAAATTAAATCCTTTTTTTTTAAAAATTTATTTTTTTGAATTTTTCTTGTAACTTTTTTTCCTAATAATTTATTAAAATCTTTAGCTAAATAATCCCCCAATCCAGGTCTTTTGACCCAAATATTTTTTTTGTTTAATTTTTCTCCTTTTTTAATATCTTTTATAGTCACAACAGAAGAGTAGGCAAAGTTAATTGTTTTTTTTTCAAAGGATCTCATTTTTTTTTCAGGTACATTTTTTAAAGTTAAAAAAATATCTTCAGAAAATTTTTTAAGCAATTTTAAGTCACTTTTGTCAATAGAAATTGGTATATCTGGTCCCCTCCATTTTTTTGATGAGGTAAAATGTTTTTCGATAATATTCGCACCTAAGGAAACTGCTGCTAAACTTGCATGTATACCAAGTGTATGATCACTTAAACCAATAGGAATATTTGGGTAAATTTTTTTTAATTTTATCATTCTGTTTAAGTTAAGCTTGTCATATGGAGTCGGATACAAAGAAACACAATGTAAAATAGAAAATTGGCATTTATTTTTTTTTATAATTTTCACACTCTTTTTAATTTTGTTAATATCATTCATGCCAGTGCTTAAGATAATGGGTTTTTTGTATTTTGATATAAAGTCTATAAGAGGAAAATTATTACACTCTCCAGAACCTATTTTAAATCCACTCACTCCCATTTTAAATAAGTTCTCTGCTGCCTTTTTTGAAAATGGAGTACTCAAATAGATCAAATTTTTTTTCTTCACATATTCAAATAATTCCAGCTCCTCTTTTTCACTTAAGGCACACCTTTCAATTATATTCCATATTGATTCATTTGCATTCCCTGGTATCGTGTTATTCTTTATCATCTCCTCTTCTGGAATATGATATTGAAATTTAACACATTCACATCCAACCGAATAAGCATCATCTACCATTTTTTTTGCTTTCCAAAGCTGACCTTCATGATTAATACCTATTTCTGCAATAACTAATGGTTTATGTGAGTTACTCACTAATCTATTGCCAAGTTTAAAGTTAATCATTTTATTTTTTTATAATCTTTTTTACTAATTCAAAATCCTCTTTGTTATCTATATCAATTGATTTTAAAAGAGGAAGCTTATAGATAGCAAGTTTGCCATTTAAAAATTGTTTAGTTTTCCTGATATAAGAAGTTTTGAAGATATACAGTGCTGCTATATGATCATATGTTTTTGGAGCTTGTTGTCTTGCTGTAATATTTTTTTTTAAAGTATTTGATACGTAAAATTTGTTATTTTTTTTTATCAAAATATTAAAAAATGGATTCTTCCAAGACTCTCTAGCACAAAACATGCCATCATGATTGTTTTTAACTTTTTCAAATTGATTTAAAAAACTATTAAGATCTTTTGCAGTTGTTAAAGGGTTTGTAACCTCAACATCTAATAAAAATTTAAATTTTTTTTTATAGAAAATTTCAGCTTTTTCTAATGCATGCTTCCACACTTCCAGTTTAGAGACATTGGATAGTGCTAACTCTTTTGGCCTTATAAAAAAGTTTTTGAAACCATATCTTTCTGCGGTCTTGATAATTTTTTTATCATCTGATGAGATGCAAGTATATTTTAGTTCATTCTTAAATATTTTTTCGATAGCAAAATAAATAAGTGGTTTTTTTTTTAAAATAATTAAATTTTTACCTTTAAGGCCCTTGCTTCCTCCCCTAGCACAGATCAAAGCTAAAGTGTTACTTTTAAACTTTTTATTTTTCATTATGCATTTTAAAGCAAATATCAAGATCTATGAGCAATTCATCGTAATCACTCAAAGAATAATCGCTTGTTATAATTCTTTTTTTAAACATCATTATATTTTTTTTAATTAAATCAATTTGCTTATTTGTATCTTTGAAAGATATAACCTTTTCATTTTCTATAATTTTGTTTTTTACAAAATCGACTACAAAAAATTTTTTGTTTGTAACAATTCTTATATTTCTAAAGAAAATATTACTAAACATATCCTGATACAAGCTACCAACTATATTTTTTTTGGTTTTTATTATAGAAACTGCTAAATCTTCACAATTAAATCTTTTTGAATTTGATTTAAAGGTTTTAATCTTTTTTATTTTGCCAAATAGTAAATTTATTATATTAACCTCATGGATTAATTCAAAAATAACGCCTCCGCCCATATTAGTTTTAGAGAAATAACTATTTTTTGAAACACCATTTTTTCTCCATTTTGTAAAATCATGTCCAACAGATACTTGAAAAGACTTAATGTTCACTCTTTTTAATCTTTTTTTTATATATTTTATTTTAGAGTCATTTTTAAGTTGATAGCCATTATGAAATACTATTTTATTTTTTTTTATTTTATCTCTTAATTTTTTAAAATTGAATTTTTTATGAAATATTGGTTTTTCACAATAAGTATGGACTTTCTCCTCTATTAAAGTTTTTAAGATCTTAAGATGATCTGATGTTTTATTAGCTACGATCGCAAATTCAAAACTACTTAAATTTTTTAAATGTATTAATCTGGTAATTTTAAAATTATTTTTAAAAAAATTTATATTGTTTTTTGAGTAAACATAAACATTATAGTTTAAATAAATTAAAATATCTATATGCTTTTGGGCAATTGAACCAGTCCCAATTATAAGAGCTTTTTTCATAAATGAACTTTAAAATCTACCAAGCTGAAAAACCGCCATCAACAAAAATATTTTGTCCAATGACGTAATCTGCATTTTTTGAAATTAAGAACTCAATGACTGAATAAATTTGCTTTTCACTGGCCATTTTTTTTTTGGGTATCATATTTGTATAGTCACTAATAAATTTTTTGTTGTGATTGTTGAAAACTCCAGCAGGTGATATTAGATTAAAAGAAGTTTTTTCTTTTGCATATTTGGTAGCTAGCCACCTTGTCATACCAACTAATCCTGCTTTACTTGATGAGTATGATATAGATGAAAAAAAATTTTGACTGTCATAAATTTCATGATGTGGTGAATGTAACCCATAAATAGTACCAACATTTATTACTCTTTGATCAATTTTCTTATTGTGGTGATACTTGATAAAATATTTACATGCCAAAAATGGTCCTTTTAAATTTGTGTTAACTGTTTGATCCCAGATTTTTGTCGAAAAGTAATCTTTTTTTTTGGATTTCGCCTTTTTTAAGGCCATCTCAGTTGTAAAAGCTGCATTATTGATTAAAATATCAAATGTTCCGTATTTTTTTTTTAAGCTCCTAAAGAATTCAATGATTTTTTCCTCTTTTCGAATATCTAAGAAATAATTATATCTGCTATTTCCTGATCTTCCTTTTTTTAAACCTATATCTGCAACATGTACTTGATTATTTTCTGAAAGTTTTTTGGCATAATATTTTCCCAAAATGCCACTACCACCAATCAAGATTATTTTTTTCACAGTTATTTATAAATTATAATAACACTATCAATTATACTTAAAACTAATTTAAAATTTTTTTCAGTGCATAAATCAAGCCAATTGAGCTATTAGTACTGGTCAGCTACATGCGTTACCGCACTTCCACACCCAGCCTATCAACGTGG
>MDTB01231873.1_pt1 | contig 57792 bp, 67 predicted proteins | sample 811161 | NCBI WGS metagenome assembly MDTB01 (sample SAMN05326650, study PRJNA326480) | marine metagenome | isolation source: seawater | place: Mediterranean Sea | collected 2009 | reverse complement strand
GTTGAAACCAGTTGGTTGCTAACTAACCGTACGAGTAATATCGTACCGAGAGTTCGAATCTCTCCTCTTCCGCCAAAAATTATTTAATTTTTATCTTTTAATTCAGATCTTACTTTATCTATAAAGTTATTAATTATTAACCTTTCTTCAGCCGTAAAATAATTATCTTTTTCCGATCCTTTTTTTAATTCTTCAAAAAATTTAATTTTAATTTCAGCTATATTTTTCTTACTTGTCATTAAATCAATATGACTTTTAAATTTATTAATTCGATTACCAATTAGAATTTCAAATAAAATTAAAAAAGTAATTGAAACAATAGCTGTTTTATAAATAAAAATTTTCATATTCTTTTGTATAATATATTTTTTGCTATTTAAAGTTGTTTTTATAGATAGTATTTATCGATATATCATTGACTTTTATTTCATAATATTTAATAAATTTTTTTTCAAAAATTAAATCTCTTTTTTTAAAGTTTATTCCATCCCACCTATTATAATTATCAATTAAGAAATCTGCATTTTCTTTATCTGCTGTTATATTAATATATTTTCTTAAATCTTCATTTAAAAAAATCCTAGATAAGCGTAAATCACCATTACCAATTATTCCTACTGAGATAAGTTTTTTATTCTTTATAGCTAGATATTTTAATGAATTGTAATTAGAAACTCCCCAATAATCCATATCAAAAAACTTGTCAAAATTTTTACTCACTAAAGAATTAAAATAAACATATTGATAAGGATGATTTTTAACCATCCAAAATGCTGTAGGAGTAATTAATATAAGGGTAATTATAAATAATCTAATTTTATTTTTTATATAAAGTAAATTTATTATATTTAATCCATAAATAGATATAATTACAATTGACGGATAAATAAAGTATAAATGTCTCCAACCTGTATAAAGAGAAGAGTGTAATATGATTATTGAAATAATCGGAACAATTATTGTTAATAAAACGATTAAATCTTTTTGCTCAGCTCTTCCTCTCCATAAGTCATTATAAGAATTTTCATTGTCAATTTTAATTAACCTTTTTCCTATTCTAGTTATTAAAAAAAATAGTCCTAGTAAAAATAAAGCTAAATAAAAAAGTGGTGTGGTTGTAAATATCCAAATTAAAATATAATTCCATGGAACATATAAAGCACTAATATAATTTCCTAAAAAAAAATTACTTATTGGTCTATCATGATTACTCAGTTCACTAAAAACATTTAAAAAATTCTCTAAGGGGTTTTCCCACAGGTAAGGCCAAAACAAAATAGTAAATATAGGCACTAAAAATATAATTATAAATAAGGACGAATATCTTTTTTTGTTTGGATTTCTCTCTCTTAATATGTCTATATATCTAATTAAAAATATCAAGATTGGAAAATATATCCCAAGAATTCTACATCCTATAGTTAACCCTGAGATCAGTGAAAATATTATAGTATTTTTTTTATTTGGTTCATTTAAGAATTTAAATCCATAAAAAAGATTAATTATACTTAAAGACATAAAACATATATCTTTCGTATTATAAAAACTGTTAGCAAAAATTCTTGGTGAAAGAAATATTAATAAAACACCTAAAAAAGCATATAGGTATGATCCAAATCTATCTTTAATCAATCTAAAGAAAAAGACTAATGAAATAAAGAAAATTATAAAAATGGAAAAATGTCTTATTAAATATTTATCTCTAATATTTTCTACTTTAAAAATAGTTTCGATTAGTGCAATGGGTAAATCAAAAATTACACCATTTCCTTGTTCATTATATTCATTTATTCCTGGAACAGTAATAATATTATCTAAAATATTTACCAGGCCTGTATTAAAAATTTCTAATATGTATTTAAGTGAAACAAATCCATTTACCCTTGAATTATCTTCATCAATACTTATTCCATAGTCATTAAAAACAGTAATTCCAATTAATAATAAAAAAAGAAAAAAAATTATAGAATAAATATTTTCTTTTTTTTTAATTTTATTCATAAGTATTAATTGAAAAAATAATTATTAATTTTTTTACAAATAAAATCTACTTCTTTATTTTTTAAAAAATTGTGTAAAGGTAATCTTACTACTTTTTTTACATAAAGATCAGTATTAATAAGTTTAGTTTTTTTATTATGATATTTTCTTCCTACAATAGATTTATGTAAAGGCATATAACTAATCACAGCGTTAATACCAAAACGTTTTAAATAACTTATAAATTTTTCTCTATTAGTATTTCCCAAAACTAATACCAAAGCATGAAAATTATATTTATATTTGTAGTTATTGGTTATTAAAAAATTATCTTTTGATATATATGATAATTTTTTAATATATCTTAAATATATTTTTGATCTATTAGTAAAAATATTTTTCATATCTTTTATTTGAGGATAAAGATAACTAGCCAAAATTTCAGTCATCAAAAAAGCAGATCCGATTTCTACCCATGTATAATATTTAACTTTCTTATTATTCATTAAATGACGATTTGTACCTTTATCAAAAATACAATTTACTTTATTAATAAATTTTTTATTATTGATTACCAACATACCACCCGACCCAGTATGAATATTTTTAGTTTCATGAAATGAAAAACAAGCAAAATCACCAAACGACCCAAGTGGTTTATTTTTATAGTAAGATCCTAAAGCCTGGGCGGCATCTTCAATTAAATATATTTTTTTTTTCTTACATAAAGATTTTAATTGATCTAGATAGCTAACACTGTAACCTTGATAATGAACAATAATTATAACCTTAGTTTTTTTTGTAATACATTTTTTTATATCGTTAAATGAAGGCATCATTGTATTTTTTTGAATATCACAGAACTTTAACTTACATCCTGTTCTTGCAAAACTTGACGCGGTAGTAACAAAAGTGAATGATGGCAAAATAATTTCATCTGATCGCTTTAAATTCAATGACAAAGCAGATATTTCTAGCGCTGATGTACAGCTATTTGTTAGATGAATATTTTTAAAACCTAATGATTTAGATAATTCTTTCTTAATTTTAAATATATTTACTCCTGGACCATGTAATGGATTTCCTGAGTCTAAAAATTTTTTAACATTTTTAACACTATTTCGTAAGCTAAGAGGGACATTAAATTTAATTTGTTTCATTTTATTTAAATTATTGCTTATAGCATTTTATTGATAAAATACCAATTTATCGTAATTAATTTATTATTTTACGAAATTTAGATATTTTAATATCTTAAATACTTATATAAATTATAAATGTTAAATTATATCAAAAATATATATGAATAAAAAAATTAGCATTATAATACCTGTCTACAATTCCTCTAAAAATCTTGAAATTCTAATAAATTCTTTAATTTTGAATTTAAAAAAAAATTTTGAAAATTATGAAATTATTTTAGTAGATGATTTAAGCACTGATGGATCATGGTCCATAGTCGAAAAATTCTGCGCCGACAACGATTATATCAAAGGAATTCAACTAAGAAAAAATGTTGGGCAACATAACGCAATATTTTCCGCTCTTAAATATTGTAATGGGGAAGTTATTATTACTATGGATGATGACGGACAAAACTCTGCAGATGATATAATTAAATTAGTTGATGAGTTGAATAACGGTTATGATATTTGTTATGCAAATTATAAAAATAAAAAACATAATTTATTTCGAAAATTTGGAAGTCAAATAAATAATATTGTTGCAAGCGCTTTATTTAATAAACCGATAAATTTAACACTTACAAGTTTTCGTTGTTTCAAAAAAGAAATTAAAGATGAAATTCTAAAATATACTTCTCCATCAATATATTTGGACGGTATCATTTTTTCTATTACTAAAAATGCTTCAAAAATATTTGTTGAACATAAGAAGAGAGAGTTTGGTAAATCAAATTATACTTTTTTTAAACTTTTTAGTCTTTGGATAAAAATGGCTACTAGTTTTTCAATATTGCCCTTAAGAATAGCTTCAGTATTAGGTATTTTATTTTCTTTTTCTAGTTTTATCTTTACTCTTTGGCTTGTATTTTTTAGATCCGTTACAAGCGATATACCTGTAGGTTGGACTTCTTTGATAGTTGTAATAACTTTTTTTGGTGGAATTCAGTTATTAGCATTAGGATTAATTGGAGAATATTTAGGTCGCACTTACATGAGTTCAAATAATTCTTTACAATTTTCTGAAAAAAATAAATTAAATATTAATTAATTTATTTGAAATATTGATCAATAGTAACTGGTTTATTTGTGATCATATATTTATATACGTTAACATTTTCTAGAACTCTTTGTACATAATTACGTGTTTCTTTAAATCTTATTAGTTCAACCCAATTTATAAAAGATATTTGATTTTTTGTTGGATCTCCATTAACTCTTCTCCAAGTTTTAACTCTATTAGGTCCTGCATTATATGCTGCAATAGCAAATGGATAAACTCCATTATAATTTTCCAAAAGTGAATTAAAATAGTAAGTTCCTAATTTTATATTATATTCTGGATCTGATGTTAACCTACTAATACTGTAAGGTAGCTTAGCTTGCTTCGCCACAACTTTAGCAGTATATTTCATCAATTGCATCATACCTTTTGCTCCTACATAACTATTAGCCTTTCTATCGAATTCACTTTCTTGTCTAATTATTGATAAAACTAATTCAGATTGAGGCATATTTTTTTTGTTAACTGTTCTTGGAGTCGATATTATTGGATAATTAAACTTTAGAAAGAATCTTTTTTCATAAGAAGCTTTTTTAGAGATCTGAATAGCATAATCATATCTCTCGATTTCAGTAGATAATTTAGCCGCTAATACTTCACTTCCTTTTTCAATATTTAAATTTGCTAAATGTTTTATAATATCTTTTGTGTATTTTGTTTGATTGAGTTCTTTAAGTAGTTTGACAAATTTAACTAATTTGTTGTCCAAAAACTCTTTTTCATACTCTTCAGTATATTTGGACTGGTCTACAAGTGAAAATTCTTTTGATTTATTTATTTCTAAAAAAGATAATTGACCATAATAAGTTGTAAGAAACCTAGATCCATCCGCAAAGTAATCATTAGCCCTTTTTTGATCTCCCAAGGATTGGTATGATTTACCTAACCAATAAGCTCCTCTAGATAAACTTATTGGATAACTAACATTTTGATAAAAATTTAAAAAATGATTTACAGCATATTCTTGAGAATCTAAAAAACTATGAGCAATCCATCCAGATAACCATTCTGCCTCTGCAAATTGAGGCCCTGAAGACATAGAGTGTTCACTAGCTACCTTGTAAGCGGTTTTATATCTTTTTTTATATATAAGTGATCTTACAATGCTTTCTCTTTGTTTCCACCAAAGGTCAGCTCTTACTAGTTGATCTTCTGATTTATTCGAATTTTCGTATAAAATTTCTAATGAAGATTCTAATCGACCTCGTCTATTTCTCCACTTAAGTCTATCATATTGTAAACCTATATCTTTTTTAAGTTGTGCAGGAACATCTTGTATTGCTTTATCAACACCATAAGAGTTGCTCATCAAAATTTGACGAGCGTTATAAACTTTTCTAATATCTTTAGGTAAATATCTTAGCATTCTTTTTAAATCCCAATATTTCCTACTCCAAGCCATATGATCTGCTCGCTTGATATGATCTTCTGAAGTTAAATATTTTTTAAATTTAGCCCTATAATATCCGAGATTATTTTTATTGATATCAGCAACTACCCAACCTTCTTTAATAAGATTACCCACCATGTCAGTTTTATTTTGTTCCAAATAAGCTTCAGCCAACTTTATTTTTCCCATCCCACTCACTGGGGGATGTCTATCAAACCAATTAATGATTAAAGTTGGAGAATTATTTCTTAAATAAATCTTATGTTCTGCAAGATATTTCAATCTGTTTATTCTAGGAAAATTAAAATTTTTATCTATAAACTTTTGATAATCATTAAATGAAGCACTATTACCAGTTTGTAGTAAATATAACCAATTTACTAAATCTTTAAAATCTTTATCATTTATTTTTGACGTAGCTTTAAGAGCTGAATTCCATTTTCTTTGATTTATAAATGAAAAAACTGTCTTAGCTTTGTCAAAATCTTTTTGTTTAAGAAAATTGGATTTTTTAACTTCTGCTTTCACTTTTTTGTAAGAAAAAGGTTTTTTTTGAGGTAAAGTAAATTTTAGTTGACTTGAAATTTTTTTTTCTAAAATTTTTTTCTCAACTAATTGATCTTTTGTAATAATCTTTTTTTTTTGAGGATTTTTTTTATCAAAAGGTTTTTTCTCTGGAATTGTAATATTGTCTTTTTTTAATGATTGATTGGTTACTACTTTATTTTGAGATTTTATTATTTCATTATTTAATTTAATTTTTTTGAAAACTGATGGTTTTTCTTTAGGTAAAATAAAATTTGGTTCAGATGAATATGATATATTCTCATTTATAATAGCCGATAAAAAGGCTAGACTAATTATTCTTTTAAGCATAAGTTTAGATAAATTAAATTACCTTATATTGTTTTATGCTAAAAGGATCAATCGTTGCATTAATTACTCCATTTAAAAATGATACTTTAGATGAAGATAAATATAGAGAACTTATTCACTATCACATAAAAAATGGTACAAGCGGTATAGTTCCGGCGGGAACTACGGGAGAGTCACCAACTTTAACTCATACTGAGCATAAAAAGGTTATTGAGATAGCGGTTAGTGAGTGTAGAAACAAAATACCTGTTATTGCTGGAACTGGTTCAAATTCTACTACTGAAGCGGTTGAGTTATCTCAGCACGCCGAGACTTCAGGAGCGAATGGTCTACTAATAGTTACACCATATTACAACAAACCTACACAAGAAGGATTGTACCAACATTACAAAAAAATAAACGATAATGTAGGGTTACCTATTATTATATATAATATTCCATCTAGATCTGTAATTGATATGAGTATTGAAACTATGACAAGATTAGCAGAGCTTAAAAATATTAAAGGAGTAAAAGATGCAACAGGTGATCTTTCAAGAGTAAAAAAAACAATTAGTTCAATTGGAGATGATTTTATTCAGCTAACAGGAAATGATGAAAATGCATTTGAGTTTAATAAAGAGGGTGGGGTTGGGGCAATAAGTGTAACAGCAAACATAGCACCGAAACTTTGTTCAGAATTTCAAGCTTTGTCTAAATCCAAAGATATTAATGAACTTAAAAAAGCAGATGATCTAAATAAATTATTACTTCCTGTACATAACTCTTTATTTATAGAAAGTAATCCTAGTCCTGTAAAATATGCAGCGAAACTTTTAAATTTATGTAATGATGATGTTAGATTACCATTAGTAAAAGTCACTGATAAAACTAAAGAAATAATAAAAAAAAAAACTTGTTGATGCAAATTTACTTTAATGAAAGAAAAAATCAAACTTGGGCAAAAAATTATTTGCGTAAATAGAAAAGCAAGATTTAATTATTTTTTTGAAGAAATATATGAAGCAGGGTTAGCTCTTAAAGGATCAGAAGTTAAATCTCTTAGAGACGGAAAAGCCAGCATTGGAGATTCTTATGCGGTTGATAAAAATGGAGAAATTTTTTTAATTAATTCTCATATTCCTCTTTACAGACAATCAAGTTATAACAACCATGAACCAAAAGGTGACAGAAAACTTTTATTAAATAGAAAAGAAATTAACAAATTAATTGGAAGAATAAACAGAGATGGTTTAACCATAATTCCTACTAAGATGTATTTTTATAACGGAAAGGCTAAAATTGAACTAGCTGTTGGAAGAGGAAAAAAACTATATGATAAAAGACAAGTTAAGAAAAAAAGAGATTGGAATAGAGAAAAAGCTAAATTATTCAGAAATAAAAATAAATGATTTATATTAATATAGGTTCAAATTTAAATTCATCTATTGGTGATAAATTTCAAAATATAAATGAAACTATTAAGATAATTAAAACTTTTGAAATTTCAATTAAAAAAATATCAAATTTTTACGTAACACCTTCTTATCCAAATAAAAGCTTTCCAAAATATGCTAATATTTGTCTAGCTATAAAATTTAATAATGATCCAAAAACTTTACTCAATATATTAAAAAGAATCGAAAAAAAAATGGGTAGAATTAATTCAAAAAAAAATGATCCAAGAATTTGTGATATAGATATTATAGATTTTAATCAAAAAATTTTGCATACGAAACATCTTGAATTACCCCATCCCAAAGCACACAAAAGAAACTTTGTTTTATTTCCATTAAGAGAAATATGCGATAATTGGAGACATCCACTTAAGAACATGAAAATAGATACTTTAGTAGCTAAATTAAATACCGTTTCTAGGTTAGAGATTACAAGAGTCAATAAAAGTGCTATATTTAAATAATGATTAAAAATGATGAGCTTATAAAAAAAGTACAATCCTATAATAAATTCTTGAATAAGGACACTTTATCAAAAGCATATAATTTTGCCGTAAACGCACATAAAAACCAAAAAAGAAAATCAGGGGATCCATATGTAATACATCCACTTGCAGTTGCTAATATTCTTTCAGATTTAAGGTTAGATAGTGCAACAATAGCGACAGGGTTACTACATGACACAATTGAAGATACAAAAACCACTTACGATATAGTTTCAAAAGAATTTGGAAAAGAAGTAGCTGATTTAGTTGACGGGGTAACAAAAATTTCTGCTTTAGAGAGCAAAGTAGTAGAAAATTCAAGAGCTGAAAATTTCAGAAAATTAATATTAGCAACATCTAAAGATATTCGGGTTCTACTAGTTAAAATAGCTGATAGACTTCATAACATGAGGACTATAAGAGCTTTTGACTCATTAGAAAAACAAAAAAGAATTGCTAAAGAAACTATGGAGATCTACGCACCATTAGCTGATAGAATGGGTATGAATGTGGTAAGAGATGAATTAGAAGATCTTTCATTTGATGTTTTAAACAAAGATGCAAGAGACCTAATAATTGAAAGACTAAAATTTATTAAAAATAATAGAGAAAATACTTTTAAAACTATTGCAGTTGAACTTATAGATTTATTAAAGTCTAAGGGTATAATAGTAAAAATTGCTGGTAGAGAAAAAACTCCCTTCTCGATTTGGAGAAAAATGCAAAATAAAAAAATTTCATTAGAACAGTTAACAGATATAATAGGATTTAGAGTAATTGTTAATGATATTGAAGATTGTTATAAAACACTTGGTTTTTTTCATTGTGAATTTTCAGCTATTCCAGGAAAATTTAAAGATTATATTTCTACACCTAAGATAAATAATTATAAATCAATTCATACTTCGTTAATAGGACCAAAAAAGCAAAGAATAGAAATTCAAATTAGAACCAATGAAATGGATGAATTTGCCGAAAGAGGTATAGCATCTCATTGGAAATATAAATCTTCAGAAAAATTTTCAGATCTTTCTTGGAAAGAGTATGATTGGTTGAGAGATCTAGTAGAGATAATAGAACAGGGAAATAACCCTGAACATTATTATGAATTTACTAAATTACAAATGTTTCAAGATAATGTATTTTGTTTTACGCCCAAAGGAGCTGTAATAAAATTACCTAAAAATGGAACCCCAATAGATTTTGCTTATGCCGTACATACAAAAGTTGGAGATACTGCAATAGGCTGTGAAATTAATGGAAGAAACTCTGCACTACAATCTAAATTAAAAAATGGAGATATGGTGCGAATTATAACATCCACCAAAGTATCTCCTTCATTGCACTGGCTATCATCTTCTAAAACAGGAAAAGCTAGGGCAGCAATTAGACGTTATTGGCAAGATAGGTTTTATGAAAAACCGAACAAAAAAGAAAAGATTTATAATAGTTCTTTAGAAATAGATTTACCTCATAAACCAGGTGTTTTAGGTGAAATAAGTACTTTAATTGGTATTAATGGTAGCAATATATTAAATGTTGAAATTAAAGAAAATAAATCAGATTTTCTTAAATTTTCCTTTGATTTACAAATAAAAGATTTGAAAAAATTTACAAACTTGATAAGTCAAATAAAGCAAAAAAATTTAAACTTTAAAATTATTCGCCATAAAGAGAAAAAAAATGCTTTCATTAAAAGAATCTTTGAAAATTTTAAAAGAAACTAAAGCACTAATTGAAGGACATTTTATATTATCCTCTGGTTTACATTCAGCTAAATACGTTCAATGCGCTCAATTACTTAGCAAGCCTAACATGGCTGAAAAAATATGTTTATCTTTGGCTGCTAAAATTAAAGACGAATTTGATAAAATTGATTTAATTTTGTCACCCGCAATGGGTGGTGTAATAATTGGTTATGAAATTGGTAAAATTCTTAAGATAGAAACAATATTTTCAGAGAGAGTTAATGGAGAATTTAATTTACGTAGAGGATTCAGTATTCCAAAAAAAACAAATGTTTTAATTATAGAAGATGTAATTACAACAGGAAAATCGAGTTTAGAATGCGCAAAGTTGATTGAAAAAGCAAATGCTAATCTTCTAGGTTACGCCTGTATAATAGATAGATCAAATGATAAATTATTGATTAGCAAAAAAATAATTTCTCAAGTAAAAATTGACATTCCTACTTATTCAAAAGATGAACTACCTGAAGAACTAGCATTAATAAAACCTACTAAACCTGGTAGTAGAAATTTATAATGAAAAAAATTAAATTGGGTGTCAATATTGATCACGTAGCAACTGTAAGAAATGCCAGAGGTGAAATATATCCAAGTCCATTAAGAGCAGCTTTAATAGCTGAAAAAAATAAAGCTGACTCTGTAACGATTCATTTAAGAGAGGATAGAAGACATATAAATGAAAAAGATTTAAAACAAATTAAGTCTAAATTAAAGATACCTTTAAATCTTGAGATTGCATGCACCAAAGAAATGTTAAAAATTGCACTCAAGCAAAAACCGTCATTTATTTGTATAGTTCCAGAAAAAAGAAAAGAAATAACTACAGAAGGTGGCTTAAATTTAGATTATAAAAAAAATTTATTAAAAAAAGTTATAAGAAAACTTAAAAATAATGGTTCTAGAATTAGTCTTTTTATTGAACCTAAATTAAGTGATATTTCTAAAGCAAAAAAATTAAACGTAGATTGTATCGAACTGCATACTGGAAAAATTTGCAATCTTATTAATAAAAAGAAAAAATATCAAAACGAATATAATAAAATAAAAAAATCAGCTATGTTTGCTAAAAATTTAGGTTTAGAAGTACATGCTGGACATGGTCTTACATATAAATCTGCAAAAATAATTTCAAGAATAAGCAATATAGCTGAATTTAATATAGGTCATTTTTTGATAGGTGAGTCAATTTTTTCTGGACTTTCTTCTTCAATTAAAAAATTCAAAAAAATTCTAAAATAATAATGATATTTGGTCTTGGTATAGATATAGTAAGTATTAACAGGTTAAGAACCATCATTAAAAAAAATAGTAAATTTAAACAAAGAATATTTGCAAAAGTAGAACTATTAAACTGTAAAAAAAAAGAAAAGCAAATTAGTTGTCTAGCTAAACGCTTTGCTGCTAAAGAAGCTTTTTCAAAATCTCTTGGCACGGGGATTGCAAAAGGCCTAAATTTTAATGAAATTATTGTTTTAAATAATAGATCAGGCAAACCGTATATAAACTTAGTTGGTGAAAGTCTTAAAACTGTAAAAAATAGCTTAAAAAAAAAAAAATTTAAGATTTTTCTTAGTTTGTCTGATGAAAATAATTTTGCTATAGCCAGTGTTATAATTCAAATATGATAAACAAAATAACTACTAAGGTTTTATTAGATAACATAAAGACTTTAATCTATGCATTGTTAATTGCAATTTTTATTAGATCTCTTTTCTTTCAACCTTTTTATATACCCTCTTCCTCAATGGAACCCAATTTATTAGTTGGAGATAGAATTTTTGTTTCAAAATACTCTTATGGATATAGCAAACACTCTTTTCCTTTTAGTCCACCAATTTTTGATAAAAGAATAATTAAAAAAGAACCAAAACAGGGTGATTTAATAGTTTTTAAAACTCCTGCTGACAATAGAACTGATTATATTAAAAGACTTATAGGTTTACCTGGAGATACAATACAGTTCATCAACGGAGATTTGCTAATAAATGATGTCAAAATATTAAGAAAAAAAATAAATAATCAATTTTTAATTAGATGTGGCATTTCTGATTTAGAAGTTAATGCATATGAGGAAACTTTACCTAACGGAGTAAAGTATATTGCAGTATATAATTCTTTTGGAACTTTGCAAAACACCGACAAATATAAAGTTCCTAATAATCATTATTTTTTTTTAGGTGATAATAGAGATTGCTCTAAAGATAGTAGATTTTTAACTAGTGTTGGATATGTAAATAATATTAATTTAGTTGGTAAAGCTAGATTAATTTTTTTTTCAAATGATACCTTTTCTGGAAGCGTGTTTAAACTATGGAATCTTAAAAACTCACTTAGAATAGATAGATTTTTTAAAAAGTTATGATTGATACAAAATTAATAAAATTAGAAAGATTAATTAAAATTGATTTTATAAATAAAAAATTATTAAAAGAATCACTTATTCACAAAAGTTTTGATAGTAAAATCAACAATGAAAAATTAGAATTTTTAGGAGATCGTGTTTTAGGATTAATTCTTTCAAAAAAACTTTTAGAAATTTATCCAAATGAAAAAGAAGGAATTATAGATAAGAAATTTTCCAATTTAGTTAATAAAACCACATGTTCTAAAATAGCTAAAAAATTGGATTTAAAAAAATATCTCATCCTTGGTGACTCCTACAAAGATAACGGTAAAGCTGACTTGAAGATATTAAGTGATGCATTAGAAGCTTTAATTGGAGCTATTTTTTTAGACCAAGGTATTATTACGTCCGAAAAGTTTATCATTAATTATTGGAAAGATTTTATAAAAAAATCGAATTATACTGAAATAGATTCTAAAACAAAACTCCAAGAATATAGCCTTAAAAAATTTAAAAAACTTCCTAAATATAAATTATTTAAACAATCTGGTCCTAAACATAATCCAATTTTTAAAGTGGAGGTTCAAATACCAAATTCAAATAAATTTGTTGCTATTGGAAACTCAAAAAAAAATGCCGAACAAAAAGCTGCCAAAAAATTATTAACCGAATTAAAAATCTAATGAATTGGGAAGATGAAGGTTTTTTAATTTCAAAGACAAAATTTAGAGAAAACGCAAATATAATTAATGTTTTTACGAGTAAATTTGGAAAGATGAGCGGTATAGTATATGGAGGCAATTCTCGTAAAGTAAGAAACTTTCTGCAAATAAGTAATAAAATATTTGTAATATACAATTCTAAGAATGATAACAAATTTGGATATTATAAAACTGAACTTATAACACCTATAGCCCCTAAATATTTTAGTGATAAAAAAAGAACCTCTGCACTTTTATCTATTTCTTCAATATTAAACATTCTTTTGCCAGAGTCACAACCGCATAAAAATATTTATGAATCTTTATGTAATTTCATTAATAATTTAAACAGTGAAAATTGGTTTTTATTTTATGTTTTTTGGGAACTCAATATTATTAAAGAGCTTGGTTTCGGATTAAATCTTGAACAATTAAAGAACAAAATATCAAGCGATAATTATTTAACTCAAATTGAAATTGATGGTGATTTTTATCAAATACCAAACTTTTTAATAAACAAAGAGATACCAAAAAATATAAATGCAAAATTGATTGGAAAATCTCTAGGTTTTTTAAGAATTTTAATGATGAATAAATTTTTTATTCCTAATAACTTAATTTTTCCAAAATCTAGAATTATATTTGAGAATTATTTTAATTAAATTGTTTTATTTTATTTGCTACATCTAAAGCAAAATAACTTACTATTGCGTTCGATCCTGCTCTTTTTAACGAGGTCAAACTTTCTAAAATAGCATCTTCATTGATTATATTTTTAATAATAGAATTTTTAATCATACTATATTCACCTGACACTTGATAAGAAAAAACTGGAATTTTAAAATTTTGTTTAATTTCTTTAATTATATCTAGGTAAGGCATTCCTGGTTTTACCATTATAATGTCTGCACCTTCTTTTATATCCAAACCCACTTCTCTAATTGCTTCTGAAGAGTTTTTATAATTCATTTGATAAGTCTTCTTATCAAATTTTAATTTCTTTTTTGAACCTATTGCCTCTCTAAATGGTCCATAAAAATTTGAAGCATATTTAACTGCGTAAGAAATAATAAGTGTATCTATAAATTTCTTTTTATCCAATTCTTTTCTAATTATTCCAACTCTTCCATCCATCATGTCAGATGGTGCGATCACATCACAACCAGCTGCTACTTGAATATTGGACTGCTTAACAAGTACTTTTATTGTTTCATCATTATCTATTTTGTTATTTTTAATAATTCCATCATGTCCATGAGACGTATATGGGTCTAAGGCAACATCACACATTACACCTATATTTTTATATTTATTTTTAATTTTTCTAATAGCTTTACAAACAAGATTATTTTCATTTAAAGACTCTGATCCAATATTATCTTTTTTATTTTCAGGTGTTTGAGGAAATAAGGCCACCATAGGAATTTTGAAATTTTGAACTTTATTCATTACTACATCTAATTTATCTATGGAGTATCGAAAAATACCAGGCATGGATTTTATTTCCTCCATTTTGTTTTTTCCTTCTCTAATGAAAATTGGTAATATTAAATCATTGACTGACAGGTTATTTTCTGACACAAGACTTCTAATCCATTTAGTATTGCGAACTCTTCTCAATCTAGTTTTGGGGAATGAACCTAATATTTTCATGTTTATAAGTTATAAAATTCTGTATAATGCGACAAATATATTATTATAAATAACTATTAAAGTATTTTATTAACTAATAATGGCACACTCAAATTTTAAAGACTTTTATCAAGTTCCAGAGCTTAAATTCGATATTATTAAGCTACGTAAAGATTTAAAAACTGTTTTAAAAAAAAAAGAATTTACAAGTCCTGGTGTGAGCCATTTTGGTGCAATTCCATTAAATCAAATACCTGGAGATAATGATTCAATAAAAGGTAGCAACATTAGGGGAGTGTATTGGACTAAGCCCGATGAAACCGGAAAGGAAGTTTCAAGAGATATAAAGATAGATGAATCAAAATATACACAAATAGTACCTGAGTTTCAAAATACGTATTTTAATGAAGTTTATGAAACTCTAAAACAAAAATTTAAAATTGGTAGAGTAAGAATTTTATTAAAAGAACCTAGATCAACATTAAGCTGGCATAGAGATCCAGAACCAAGATTGCACATTCCAATTATTACTAATCCTGGATGCTCGATGGTAATTGAAAATGTTGCTAAACATTTACCCGCAGACGGATCAGTTACTATTACTAACAATACAAAATACCATAATTTTTTTAATGGAGGTGAACAATCAAGAATTCACTTAGTAGCGTGTATGTTAGAGAATAGATTTAATTAAATTGAAAACAATTTTTAAAAAAATTTGTATTGCATCAGACCATGCTGGTTATGAGCTTAAAGAATTTTTAAAAAACTTTCTTATCAAAAAAAATATTTCTATAATAGATTTAGGACCTATTAATAATAATTCGGTAGACTACCCAGATTATGCTAAAAAAGTTTCAAAAAGAGTAAAAACAAAAAAAAGTGATGTTGGTATTTTAGTTTGTGGATCAGGAACAGGAATGGCTATTACTGCTAATAAATCAAAAGATATTAGAGCCGCATTATGCTATAATTCTGCATCAACAAGATTGTCGAGACTACATAATAATGCTAATATAATTACTTTAGGATCAAGATTAACTAATAAAAATTATGCTATGAAACTTGTTTCAATTTTTTTAAAAACTAAATTTGAGGGTGGTAGACACCTCAGAAGAATAAAAAAGATTAATTAAATGTCAACAGCACTAAATGTAAATAACTTTTTAAATAATTTCTTTGATACGAGTCTAGAAGATGCAGATAAAGAAATTTTTTCATCTATTAAGAATGAGTTTGAAAGACAACAAAACCATTTAGAGCTTATAGCTTCAGAAAATATAGTTTCTAAAGCAGTTTTAGAAGCCCAAGGATCAGTTTTGACAAATAAATACGCTGAAGGTTATTCAGGTAAAAGATATTACGGAGGATGTGAGCATGTAGATGTTGCAGAAAATCTTGCTATTGAAAGAGCAAAAAAACTTTTCAATTGTAAATATGCAAATGTCCAACCTCATTCCGGTGCTCAAGCAAATGGAGCTGTGTATCTTGCTTTGATTAAACCAGGAGATACAATTTTAGGTATGAGCTTAAATTCAGGAGGACATTTAACTCACGGTGCTAAACCAGCTCAATCTGGCAAGTGGTTTAATGCTGTGCACTATGATGTTGATAAAGATACTGGACTTATAGATTATGACAACGTTAGAATTTTAGCAAAAGAAAAAAAACCTAAAATTTTAATTGCTGGTGGAAGCGCATATTCTCGAGTGATAAATTTTAAAAAATTTAGAAAAATAGCAGATGAAGTTGGTGCATTACTCATGGTTGATATGGCTCATTTCTCTGGCCTGGTTGCTGGAGGTGCTTATCCAAATCCACTTGAATATGCTGATGTAGTAACTTCGACTACTCATAAAGTTTTAAGAGGTCCAAGAGGGGGTATAATTTTAACTAATGACGATGAATTAATTAAAAAGTTTAATAGTGCTATTTTTCCAGGTTTACAAGGTGGCCCTTTAATGCATGTCATAGCTGCAAAAGCTGTTAGTTTTAAAGAAGCTTTGAGTCCAAATTTTAAAAGTTATACAAAAAATGTAATAAAGAATGCTAATGCATTATCTGAGTCTTTAATTAAAAATAATATTAAGATTTTTTCGGGAGGAACTGACACACATTTAATGTTAGTTGATTTGAGAGACTATAATGTAACCGGAAAAGATGCTGAAGCTTCATTAGGAAGAGCTAATATTACATGTAATAAAAATGGCATACCTTTTGATACTCAAAGCCCGATGATAACTTCTGGCATAAGACTAGGCACTCCTGCATGCACAACAAGAGGTCTTAGTATTAAAGAATTCACTTTAGTAGGGAACCTAATTTCAAAAGTAATCAAAGGATTGTCTGTTAATCCTAAAGATAATAGAGTAATTGAGGAATCTGTTAAAAAAGAGGTTATTGATCTTTGCCATTCTTTTCCTATATATAGTAGATAATAATTTTTAATAACTATGATTTGTCCATTTTGTAGAGAAAAAGATACGTCCGTAGTTGATTCAAGACCAACAGAAGACGGTACAGCGATAAGAAGAAGGCGTGTTTGTTCTTGTGGAGGCGGGCAACGTTTTACTACTTTTGAAAGAGTTCAGTTCAGAGAATTAACAGTATTAAAAAAAAATGGTCGAAGATCTCCCTTTGAAAGAGAAAAATTAGCAAGATCTCTTTTTACCGCATTAAAAAAAAGACCAATCGACAGTAACACAACAGAAAAAGTTGTTTCAAAAATTTCAAGAGAACTAGAAGAGATGGGACAATCAGAAATTCAATCTAGTGTAATTGGAAAACTAGTCATGGATCATTTAAAAGAACTAGACAAAATTGCTTATATAAGATTTGCCTCTGTATACACTAATTTTAAAGAGATTGAGGAATTTGGTGATTACATAGGAGAGTTCGATGGCAATAAAAAAAAATAGTATTAATGATTTAATAAAATCAGCATTCGAACTTGCAAAAATAAATTTAGGATCTACTGGAAAGAACCCGTCGGTAGGCTGTATAATTGAAAGAAATGGTACAGTACTATCCTCAGGTTTTACTTCAATTGGCGGCAGACCACATGCAGAATTTAATGCCCTAAATAAAAAAAAGATAAATTTTAAAGGTGCAAACGCATATATAACATTAGAACCTTGTTCACATTATGGAAAGACTCCTCCTTGTACAAATATAATAAAAAATAAAAAAATAAAAAAAGTTTTTTTTTCAATAAATGATTTAGATGAAAGAAGTAAAAATTTATCAAAAAAAATTTTATTTAAAGATAAAATATATAGTAAAAAAAATATCCTTAGAAATTATGGAAATGATTTTTATAAAAGTTATATTTTAGATAAAGAGAATAGAATTCCATTAATAGATGGTAAAATCGCAATATCAAAAGATTTTTTTACAAAAGATAAAAAAAAAAAATTTATTACAAATGAAATTTCTAGAAAAACAGGTCAGTTACTAAGATCGAGATATGATTGTCTTATAACCACATCAAACACAATTAATGATGATAACTCAATAATGGACGTGAGAATAAATGGATTGGAAGAAAAATCACCAGCATTAGTTATTATAGACAGAAACCTTAAATTAAAGAAAAATTTAAGATTATTTAAAATAAAAAAAAAAAACAAATATATGTAGTAACTTTATCAAAAAACAAAAAAAAAATATCTTTTTTAAAAAAAAAAAGAGTAAAGATTATTACAGTAAATTCACTTAATTCAAAAAAGGACTTTGTAGAATTATTTTTAAAAATTAATAGATTAGGTTTTTCTAGATTTTTCCTTGAATCTGGCTTAAATATAATGAATTTTTTTATCAAAAATAAATTTATTAATTATTTATATGTATTCATGTCCCATACTAAAATTAAAAAAAGAGGTATAAATTATGGCTCAAATAATTTAATTAAAAAAATGAAATTTAAAAATAAGATAAAAATTAATTTAAAAAATAATGAACTCTATAAAGTTCAATTAAAATAATGTTTAACGGTATAATTTTTAACAAAGGTAAAGTAAAAAATATTTTAAGATCTAAAAATAGCCTTACAATAGAGATCGTTTCTAATCTTAATCTAAAAAAAAAAGATCTTGGAACATCAATATCTTGTAATGGAGCTTGTTTAACTATTACAGCGATAAAACAAAAATCTGTGTTTTTTTATTTATCTAAAGAAACTTTATTAAGAACCAATTTTAGCCATCTCTCAAAAGGAAATATAATTAATTTGGAAAAATCTCTTAAGCATGGTCAGCTCATATCTGGTAGTTACACTCAAGGTCATGTCGATACTACTGGAATAATTAAAAATATTAGAATTATCGACAAGTCATGGGTTGTAAGAATTGCAGTTAAAAAACAATTTAAAAAATATTTAATTGAAAAAGCTACAATTACATTGAATGGTGTCTCATTAACAATTTCTAAAGTTATAAAAAATAACTTTGAAATATCTATTATTCCACATACATTAAGTCTCACTAATTTAGACACAATGAAAATTAAAGAATTAATAAATATAGAATTCGATATTTTTATTAAATATTTAAGTAAATTAGATATATAAAATGACTTCAAAACTTTCTTCTATAAATGAAATCCTGAGAGAAGCTAAAAAAGGCAAAATGTTCATTTTAGTTGATGATAAAAATAGAGAAAATGAAGGTGATCTAGTTATTTCTGCAATTAAATGTAATTATAAAAATATAAATTTTATGGCGACTCATGGCAGGGGATTAATTTGTCTCGCTCTGTCAAAAAAACAAGTTGAAAGTTTATCTCTTCCATTAATGTCTTCCGTTAACAGATCAAGAATGCAAACAGCATTTACAGTCTCAATAGAAGCTAAGAAAGGAATATCAACAGGTATATCTGCTTTTGACAGAGCTAAAACTATTAAAGTAGCTATAAACCCAAGATCTAAAAAAAAAGATATAGTAACACCAGGACATGTATTCCCTTTAGTCGCTAGAAATGGTGGAGTTCTTGAAAGAGCAGGTCATACAGAAGCTTCTGTAGATATTTCCAGGTTAGCTAATTTAAATCCAAGCGCAGTTATATGCGAAGTCATGAATGAAGATGGCAGAATGGCTAGATTGGATGATTTATTAAAATTTGCAAAAAAACATAATTTAAAAATTGCTTCTATTGAGGATTTAATTTCCCATAGACTTAGAAATGAAAAATTAATAACAAATTTATCTAATAAAATTATTAAATTTAAAAAGTATGGAAAACTTAATTTTAGAACTTATAAAAATAAGTTAAATAACTCGAATCATTACACTTTAACTAAAGGTATTTTTAATAAAAAAAAATCTGTTAGAGTTAGAGTAATTTCAATTAATTTTAAAAAAAATATATTAAATTTAAATCAAAAAAATATAATTAGCGCATTAAAATATCTTAAGAAGTATAATAATTTTGCTTTAATTATAATTAAAGGTGAAAACTTGCCTTCAAAAAGAAAAATTGGATTAAATAAAACTGATAATACATTAAGATACTATGGTATAGGAGCACAAATTATAAAGGATTTAAAAATTAAAAGTATGATATTAATATCTAGATCTAAAAAAAAGATAATTGCATTAGATGGATATGGAATTAAGATTAAGAAACAAGAAATAATTAAATGAAAAAAATATTAATTATAGCTGCAAACTATTATCCTAAAATAACTAATGATTTAATCGCTAAGTCAAAAAAAGCTTTAAAATCTAAGTATAAAATTGAAACTATTAAAGCTCCAGGTGTTTTTGAAGTTCCATATATTATATCAAAATATATTAATAAGTATGATGCATTTATAGCATTAGGTTGCGTTATTAAGGGAGAAACCCCTCATTTCGATTTTATTTCAACAAGTGTAAATAACGGTTTGATGAACTTATCTATAATGAACAAAAAACCTATTGGTAATGGAATATTAACGTGTTTAAATAAAAAGCAAGCATTAAAAAGAATTTCTAAAGGTTTTGATGCAGCTCTTGCTGTAGATCATATTTTAAATAATGTCCCAAAATAATAACATTAAAACTACACCTCGCGTAAGAGTTATTCAAAAACTTTATAGCTTTTCTTTAAATCCCGACCAGGAAATTATTTATAATAAAGGTCAATATAAAAAATTCATAAAAGATATAGTCACTGGAACCATCGAAAGAGATGATCAGATTAATGAATCAATTTCAAAATTTCTAAAGGAAGACATTAATTTTAATAAGACTGATAAAATCTTGAAGATGATAATTTCTGCTGCTACATTCGAACTGATGTTTAAACACAATAATCCAATCAAAGTTATAATAGTAGAATATTTAAAAGCTGCTGAATTTTTTTTAGAAAACAATCAAATAAAATATTTAAATGCTATTTTAGATAAATTATCAAAAAATATAAGAACTAATGATAACTGAGACCGATATAATAAAAAAATACTTAAAAAAACTTACATTTAAGAATAAATTTTCATTAAATTTAAGTGATGATGTTTATTATTTTAAAAAAAAAAAAATTAGTTTTTTCTTTAGATACATACAATGAAGGAGTTCATTTTTTTAATAATTCAGATCCCAAAAAATTTGTGAAGAAAATATTTAGATCTTCAATTTCTGATATTATTGCAAAAGGTTCAATTCCATTTGTATATTTTCTATCTCTCTCACTCAACAAAACTTCTAAAAAATGGCTTAATAATCTTAGAATAGCTCTTCTTCAAGACTCAAAAAAATTTAATTTACACCTTGGTGGTGGTGATACAGTTTATTCAAATAAATTAAGTATATCTTTTTCTATAATTGGACTAGCTAATAAAAAAGCAATTTTAAGAAGTGGTGCAAAACATAATGATGATATTTATCTGACAGGAAATTTAGGTGACTCATATATAGGCTTATTAATTATGCAAAAAAAGTTAAACATAAAGAAAAATAAAAAGTATTTTATTGATCAATATCAAAGACCAAATTTAGCATTTAATTTTTCAAAATTTCTCTACAAATTTGCCAATTCATCAACCGATATTTCAGATGGTATTTATATTGATCTTAAAAATATATGTGTGTCGAGTAATTGTGGTGCTTTATTAAATTTTAATAATATCCCATTTTCTCACCAATCAAAAAATCTAAGCAAAAAAAAAAAAATTGGTCTTTTAAAATGTTTTACACAAGGTGATGATTATCAAATCCTATTTACTTCTTCTATTAAAAATCGTAATTTTATTAGAAGTATCGCAAATAAAACTAATACGAAAATATCGAGAGTTGGGTCAATAACTTCAAAAAAACATATAAAAATGTCTGTTAACGGTAGGATAATTGATTTAAAATCTACAAAACAAGGTTTTATACACAAATTTTAAATAAAATATTCACTTGCGTTTTTTCTATATATTTGCCATTTATCTTTCTTCGAAAATATTAACTAAATAACATTATGGAATTATTATATTTAATAGTTTTTACTGGAATTCTAGCAGTTGCATATAGCTATTTACTATCAGGTCAAATTTTATCATCTAGTCCTGGAAATTATAAGATGCAAGAGATAGCCGAGGCTATTCAAATAGGAGCTAAGGCTTATTTAAACAGACAGTACAAAACTATAGCGATTGTTGGTATAATTGTACTTTTTATAGTTACATACTTTTTTAGCGCTTTAGTTGGATTGGGCTATTTTATAGGAGCATTTCTTTCAGGTGTAGCTGGTTATGTTGGAATGTTAATTTCAGTTAAAGCTAATGTAAGAACTGCAGAAGCATCTAGAAAAAGTTTACAGGAAGGTCTTAGTATTGCTTTTAAATCAGGAGCAATAACTGGTCTATTAGTTGCTGGTTTAGCTTTATTAGCTATTTCAATTTATTATATAATTTTATTAAATTTAAATATTGATAGTAGAGAAATAATTAATGCATTAGTTGCCCTTGGATTTGGAGCATCTTTAATATCAATATTTGCGAGATTAGGTGGGGGAATTTTTACTAAAGGAGCCGATGTAGGGGCTGATTTAGTAGGAAAAGTTGAAGCAGGTATACCTGAAGATGATCCCAGAAACCCAGCAGTAATTGCTGATAATGTTGGAGATAATGTAGGTGATTGTGCTGGGATGGCAGCTGATCTTTTTGAAACATATGCCGTTACCATTGTTGCAACAATGGTATTAGCGTCAATTTTTTTTACTGAAAATTTAAATATGATGATTTACCCTTTAGCAATAGGTGGCTCTTGTATCGTAACCTCAATAATAGGAACATGGTTTGTTAGATTAGGTAAAAGTAAAAATATTATGGGTGCTTTGTATAAAGGATTTGTAGTAACTGCTGTTTTATCTTTAATTATTTTATACCCCGTTACTAATTCAATACTTGGAATGAATACAATATTTAACAATTCTGGAATTTCATTTACTGGTTTTAATTTATACCTTTGTGGTGTAACTGGTTTAGTTATAACTGGTTTATTAATATGGATCACAGAATATTATACAGGTACAAATTATCGTCCAGTAAAAAGTGTAGCAAAATCCTCAACTACTGGTCATGGTACTAATGTTATACAAGGTTTAGCAGTTTCTATGGAAGCTACGGCGATTCCAGCTTTGATAATTGTGATAGGTATTTTGTTTACTAATCATTTAGCTGGCCTTTTCGGTATAGCCATAGCAGTTACCTCTATGCTCGCTCTTACTGGTATGGTTGTAGCTCTGGATGCTTATGGACCGGTAACAGATAATGCAGGTGGAATCGCAGAGATGTCTAAATTGCCAAAATCTGTAAGAAAAACTACAGATGCTTTGGACGCTGTAGGCAACACTACCAAAGCTGTTACTAAAGGATATGCAATTGGTTCTGCTGGTCTGGGTGCTTTAGTTTTATTTGCTGCTTACACCGAGGATATAAAATTTTTTTCAACTGTAAAAGGATCAGCTTTAGAGGGTATTAATGTAACTTTCGATCTATCCAATCCTTTTGTAGTAGTTGGATTATTAGTAGGTGGTATGCTTCCATACTTATTTGGTTCAATGGGAATGCAAGCAGTAGGAAGAGCAGGTGGAGCTGTTGTCGTTGAAGTAAGAAGACAATTTAAAAAAATTCCTGGTATTATGAAAGGTAAAAGAAAACCCGACTATGGAAGGTTGGTAGATTTATTAACTAAGTCGGCAATTAAAGAAATGATTATACCTTCTTTATTACCTGTCTTGTCTCCCATTATAGTCTATTTGATTATACTTCCTATAGGAGGTATTGAAGCTGCTCTTTCATGTTTAGGAGCGATGTTATTGGGAGTAATAGTAACTGGTTTGTTTGTAGCAATTTCAATGACTGCTGGTGGAGGAGCTTGGGATAATGCTAAGAAATATATTGAAGATGGCAATTATGGTGGAAAAGGTTCTGAAGCTCATAAAGCAGCAGTAACCGGAGATACAGTAGGAGATCCATATAAAGACACTGCTGGGCCAGCTGTAAATCCAATGATTAAAATTACAAATATAGTTGCTTTATTATTACTTGCTGTAATAGCACACTAATATTATTTAGTTCTACTTTGATACATTTTTTGTCTAAGGCTGTTTAAAAAATCTCTGACAAAACTATTTTTTTGAACTGTATTTTCTGTATTTTGTTTACTGAACGCAACTTTATTCATTGAGTTAATATCATAAAAATCTTTTGTCTCTAAAACCCCATACTTATCAAATTGTAGAACAAGAACATTATTTTTTTTTGTTATATTTTTGCCTAAGTTAAGCATTTTTCCTCGCTCTATTTTTCTTTCAAAATAAACCCAAACGTTATCATTTTTAATACTTTTAGTATGTGGAGTTCCAATTTTATTTATTACATCATTTTTATTAGAATCCTTTATAACTAATAATTTTGCCCTATTTTCTAAAAAATTAATACCGTGTGTCTTTGTGACAGGAGATAATTGACAATAAGATATAAAAAAATAGGAAAAAATAATATATAATATTTTATAATGTTTTCTTTTTACAATAAACATAATAACGACCTTTATAACAATTTAGTCAAATTATCACGTAATTTATTTTTTTATAACAATCTATTACTTAAAGATAATTTTGAGACTAGAATAATGCTAATGTTTATTCATTTTTCTATCATTATTCAGGCACTTAAAAAGAGAAAAGAAAAATTGCCTCAAGATATATATGACAACTTTTTTCTTAATGTTGAATATCACTTAAGAGAATTAGGTTTCGGAGATATTGCGGTAAATAAAAAAATGAAAACATTGAATAAGATATTTTACGATATTTTGCTTAAAATTAATCTTAAAGATAGTAAAAATGATTTAATAAACGATAAGGTAATTAAATTATATTTATACAATGATTCAAGCATAAATGAACAAATTATTACAAAAAGTATCGATTATTTTGATAAATTTAAAAGTTTTTGTTATGAAAATGACTTAAATAGCATTATAAGATACGAAATAAATTAAAAATTTATACATATGGCTGTACCTAAAAGAAAAACATCTAAATCAAAAAAAAATATGAGAAGATCTCATCATAAAATTTCTTCCGTTAACATAATTGAAGATAAAAAAAGTGGGGAGCACAGATTATCACATCATGTTGATTTAAAATCTGGTTTCTACAATGGAAAAAAAATACTAGATATCTAATAGTTTGATGACAAAAAAAATCACAATTGCGATTGATGCAATGGGTGGTGAAAATGCACCTAATAAAAATATTGAGGGGATTAGTATTTTTATCAATAAGTCAATGGATAAAGATTTTTTTTTTAATATATACGGTGATGAAAAATTAATTAATACAGAACTAAAAAAATTTAATATATCTGAAAAATATTATAAGATTTTTCACTCTCAGTCTGTAGTTATGGATGATGATAGTCCTCTTAAGTCAATTAAAAATTCCAAAAATAGTAGTATGTGGAATAGTATTAACTCACAAATAGACAACAATTCAGAAATATCTTTATCAGCTGGCAACACTGGTGTGCTTTTTGTTATTTCTAAAATGTTATTAAAAACTATTGATGGTGTTACCAAACCAGGTTTAGCTGGATTATGGCCAAGTAAAAAAGGTAAAATTTTAGTTTTAGATTTAGGTGCAAATATTGAATGTAATGAAAAAAATTTAGTTGAATTTGCAGAAATGGGTTCCGCTTTATACAAATCTTTATTCCCAGAAAAAATAATTAATCTTTCAATTTTAAATATTGGTACTGAAGAAATTAAAGGAACTGAAGTAATTAAAAAGACGATAACCCATCTCAAAGAATTAAGTAAATTAGGTGATTTCAATTTTAAAGGATCCATCGAAGGAAATAAAATTATGGATGGTGAGTCTAACGTAATAGTAACAGATGGTTTCACAGGAAATATTGCTTTAAAAACAGCCGAGGGTACTGCTAAATTTTTAACTGATTCATTAAAAAAGTCATTAACAGAAAATATATTATCAAAAATATCTTTAATTTTTTCTTATTTTTCTTTAAAAAAATTTAAAGAAGAACTTGATCCACGAAAATACAACGGTGCAATTTTCTTAGGTTTAAAAGGGCCTGTAGTCAAAAGTCATGGTTCAACAGACGCTGTAGGTTTTTATCATTCAATAGACTTATGTTATAAGATAGTTAAAGGTGATTTAATGAATAAAATTAAATTAAATTTAAGTCATATTAAAGTAGATGAATAATTTAAAAAAAATAGATATAAGTAAAAAAATAAGTAATAAAACAGGCCTGCCAATAACTTTAAGTTCAAAAATTTTAGAAAATTTTATAGATATTATTATAGAAGAAGCAAAATTTGTTAATTTTATAAAGATAAAGAATTTCGGCACATTTAAAATTAATGATAAAAATGAAAGAATCGGTAGAAATCCAAAAAATAAAAAAACATACTTAATAAAAAAACGAAAAACTGTAACTTTTAAATTGAATAATTTTTTAAGAGACAAATTAAATAGAAATTAATTAAATGAAACACAAACCAGATAAATTGTATAATATAACTGAAGTTGCCAAAAAATTAGGGTTAACTGATGAAAAAACTGGAAAACCAGCTAATCATACTATTAGATATTGGGAAAAAGAGTTTAGACAAATAAAACCATATTTAATCTCAGGGAGAAGATTTTACTCTAAAGAAAACTTAAAATTAATTTTATATATAAAGTACCTGCTGAAAGATAAGGGTTTTTCAATTTCTGGTGCAAAAAAAATGATAATGAATAGAATTAAAAGGGTTGACGATAACGACACAACAAGTATAAAAAACGATTATATAAAAAAAAATATTAAAACTAAATCTTTAAAAATATTACAAAAAATAAAAAAACTTAACAATTATGGCAAAAAAAACTCATATTAAAGTTCGTCTAGTCCCAGAGTCAAAACCTGACAGTTCATTTTTTTATTATGTAAAAAAACCTACAAAAGGTGAGAAAGCTAAAAATAAATTAAAAGTTAAAAAATATAATCCTGCTACTAGAAAGCACGAAGTTTTTGTTGAAAAAAAATTACCACCACATAGTAAATAATTATTTTTTTTTAAAATTTCTGAACTCATAATCAATAAAGGCTTTAATCATTGATGACCATATTTTATGAGTAATTTTAGTGTCAATCTTAAGTTTAATTGATTTATATTTAATTCTTCTTAAAATTACAGAAATCCTTTTTTTATCAACTATTTCTTTTTTAAATTTTTTTTCTTTAAGAACCATATTCACCAATGATGTTCTTTGTTTTATAATTTTTAAGAGTTTAATATCTAATTTGTCTAATTTGGCTCTAATTTTATTTAATCCATTTTTTTTCATAGCGACATTTAATATATTTATTTATCAAATAATAATAATATATTTAATTATGCTTTTATTAAATAAAAATAACTATTTAAATATTGTAAAAGTCTGGCTTTTTGTAAGCATACTTTTAGTTATATCTATGATTGTAATCGGCGGATTAACTAGATTAACTGATTCTGGACTGTCTATAACTCAATGGCAATTATTTAGTGGTATCTTTCCTCCTTTTTCAAATAGTGAATGGAACTATTATTTCTCTTTATACAAAAAAATACCTCAATATAAACTTTTAAACTTCAATATTACATTGAACGAGTTCAAAATAATCTTCTATTGGGAATATTTTCACAGATTAATGGGGAGATTAATTGGATTGTTTTTTATTTTACCTTTATTATTTTTTTCTTTAAAAAAAATATTTAAAAAGAGTTTACTAATACATTTGTACTTCATCTTTTTGCTAATATCGTTACAAGGGTTTATAGGTTGGTTTATGGTTTCAAGTGGATTAACAGAAAATGTAACTGTAAGTCATTATCGTCTATCATTACATTTATTAATGGCGTTTATAATTTTATCTAATTTAATATGGATTTACTTTAATATAAAATATAATCAAAATATCAATTTTTTCACTTCAAAAAATCAAAGTAATTTAATTTTAATATTTGTTTTATTTATATTTATTCAAATTATATTGGGTGCTTTTGTATCTGGACTAGATGCAGGCAAACTATACCAAACTTGGCCTAAAATGAACAACTCATATTTTCCTGATGATTTTATTATAAAAAATTTAGGTAATTTCTTTAATTTTTCGAACGCAAGCTTAGTTCAATTTTATCATAGAATTACAGCTTATTTAATTTTTATATTTTTTTGATTTTAGGAACTAACATTTTGTTTAGAAAGAAGATTTATTTATATAAATCTTATTTTATAGTTTTTATATTTTTAATTTTTCAAATATTTTTAGGAATAATCACTTTAATAAGTGGTTTAAACATTTATCTTGCTTCGCTTCATCAAATAGGAAGTATTTTTTTACTGATTAGTAGTCTTAGTCTATACAATAATGAACTTGCTCATAAAATATAGTAATTTATAGGTAATTAAGCTAAAATTTGTTTAAATTAAATTGACTTTAATAATGTTTGTTAGTAATTATCGCCATATTTATTATGACGCCATTTATAAAAAAAAAAGATATCAAAAAAAATTGGTATATTATAAACGCTGAAAACGCTGCTGTTGGGAGGTTAGCTGCATACATTTCTTTAGTTTTAAGAGGTAAAAATAAATCAACTTATAATCCCCATATAGATAATGGTGACTTCGTAGTAGTTACAAATATTGAAAAAATGAAATTTACTGGAAAAAAACTTAACAATAAAGTTTATTATAAACACACTGGTCACCCTGGTGGTATTAAAGAGATTACTCCTCTAAGATTAAAACAAAAAAATAAAACACAAGATATCTTGAGACTCGCTGTAAAGAGAATGCTTCCTGGTGGACCTCTTGCCAAAAAACAATTAACAAAACTTAAAATATATTCTGGTGATAAACATCCTCATGAAACACAAAATCCGCAAAGTATTAATTTTTCAAATCTTAATAAAAGAAATATGGTACGCAATTAATGGAATCAACTAATACAGAAATTAACAAAAGTAAAAAAATAAAATTAAATTTTAAAGATAGTAAATATGCTACCGGAAGAAGAAAAAGATCTATCGCTAAGGTGTGGGTTAAAAAAGGAGAGGGCAATATTTTTGTTAATGGTATAAAGATGAATGAATATTTTAAAAGACCGGTTCATCAAATAATAGTCACAAGGCCATTAGAGATCTCAAACGTCTTAACTTCTTATGATGTTAAATGCTCAGTAAGTGGAGGAGGCTTATCTGGTCAAGCAGGAGCAATTATTCTTGGTATTTCTAGAGCATTAATAACCCACGATGAAGCATTAAAAACTAACTTAAAAAAAGATAAGCTAACAACTAGAGACTCTAGAGTAGTTGAAAGAAAAAAATACGGTCATAGAAAAGCAAGAAGAAGTTTCCAATTTTCTAAAAGATAAATCATTTAAATTTATTATTATGCTCATAAGTGATATAATTCACTATGTTACAAAATAAAATAAAAGCTGCAGTTATAGGCGCTACAGGATTTGTCGGCCTTGACTTAGTATATTTGCTAACTAAACATCCTAAAATTAAAATTGAATATTTGTGTGCCCAAAAAAATATTGGTAAAAAAATATCTAATTTTGATAAAAGAATTAAAAAAAAACTACCAGTTATAAGCAGGCTTAGCAAAGTAAAATGGAAGAGTATCGATGTAATTTTTTTATCCTTACCCAATGGTTCTGCGCAAAAAATCATCCACAAATTATTTTTTAAATATGAACATTTAAAGTTTATTGATTTATCAGCAGATTTCAGAATTTCAAATTCTAAAAATTATAAAAAATGGTACAAATTAAATCATAAAGCCAAAAAATTGATTAATAAATCTTTATATTCAATTCCTGAATTTACAAAAGATAACATTAATAAATTTAGAATTATTGCTAACCCTGGATGTTATCCAACATCGATACAATTACCGTTAATTCCAATTATTAAAAAAAAATTAATCAAAAACAAAAATATAATTATAGATTCTAAGTCTGGATATTCTGGGGCAGGAAAGAATTTTAAAAAGAAATTTCCATACAAAAATCTTTATTCATCAATTTTTGCTTATGGTTTACCTAAACATAGACACATGTCAGAGCTAGACCAAGAATTTTTAAAATTATCTAAAAGTAAATTATATTATACTTTTAATCCACATGTAATTCCCACTTTTAGAGGATTACTATCAACTATACACTTAGAGTTAAAAGTTAATATTTCTTATCTAAGAATTTATAATGAAATTAAAAGATATCATAAAAATAATTATTTTATAAAAATTATGCCACTAGATAAAGCTATAGGCACAAACAATGTGATTAATACAAATAACAATGAAATTTCTATTTGTAGAACAAGACATAAAAATAAAATAGTAATTCTATCAGCTATTGATAATTTAATAAAAGGAGCTTCCGGTCAAGCAATACAAAATATGAATATGCTATACGGATTAAAACAGAATGTGGGTCTTAAATGAAATTTTTTTTTATTTTATTTATACTTCTAATGCTAAATAGTTGTGGTAATTCTAAAAAAGTATTAATTTGTGGTGATCATGAATGTATCAATAAAGACGAAGCGCAGTTATATTTTCAAGAAAATTTATCTTTAGAAATAAGAATCATAGATAAAAATAATAAAACAAAATCATATGACTTAGTACAATTAAATACTAGTGAAAATGATCAAAATAAAAGAAGCATTTTTATCGAAAAAGATGCTCCATTAAAAAAGAGCAGTCCTTTAAAAACTTTAAGTAAATTAGAAGTCGAAGAAAAAAAAAAAGAGATCGAGAGTAAAAAAAGATTAGCAAAAATTGACCAGAAGAAGAATAAAATAATTAAAAAAGATAATAAAAAACTTTCTAAAAATGAAATAATCCCTAAGAATAAACAAAAAAAAAGAACAAAAACAAAATCTAATGATAGTGAATCAACTTCTAGAATTGAAACTGTTTATAAAAACGATATATGTTTAATTTTAGAAAAATGTAATATTGATGAAATATCAAAATATCTAATAAAGCGAGGTAACAAAAAAGGATACCCGGATATTACAATTAGTGAATGATATGAAAAAAAAACAACTTAATATAGCGATAGTCGGTTTAGGTAATATAGGTCTATATTTTTATAGTTATCTTAAAAAAAATCAGTCATTATTGGAGAAAAAAACCAATTCTAAACCAAACATTTATGGTTTGTCTGCAAATAATATTAGAAAAAAAAAGAAAAATCACTATACCAAAAAAGTTATGGTTTAAGAATTATTTAGATGCTGCCAAATCACCGAATGTTGATATTATTGTAGAACTGATTGGTGGTTCAGAAGGTCCTGCAAAAAAACTCGTTTATACTGCTTTACAAAATAAAAAGCACGTAGTCACAGCAAATAAAGCTTTAATTGCTAAACATGGAGACTCTCTTTCATTGATAGCAGAAAAAAACAAAGTCAATTTAGAATTTGAAGCAGCTGTTTGTGGTGGTGTTCCAGTAATTAGATCCATTAAAGAAGGTTTAATAGCAAACTCAATTAATAAAGTGCAAGGTATTTTAAATGGAACGTCAAACTATATACTTTCATCAATGGAAAAAGAAAATATTTCCTTTAATAATGCTTTGATAAATGCACAAAAACTTGGTTATGCAGAAGCTAATCCATATTCGGATTTAAACGGTGATGATGTATCGTCAAAATTAAAAATTTTATCTTCATTATCTTTTAATTCCAGATTAAATCATCAGATTTACGTTGAAGGTATAAATCATATTGATCAACTTGATATTATAAATGCTTCTAAATTTGGCTATAAAATAAAACTAATGGGTGTAGCTGAATTAAAAAATAACAAACTTATTCAAAGAGTCCATGCTGCTTTTATTAAAAAAGTTTCATATATAGCTAGTATAGATGGAGTCTTAAATGCAGTTATAATAGATGGGTCTCCTGTAGGTAGTAGTGTTATACAGGGTGAAGGAGCGGGGCCAGAGGCTACTACATCTGCATTGATATCAGATATTTCATCAATTTTAAGAGGAAATGTTAAATATCCCTTTGCTATATCTAGCGTAGAAAGAAAAAAAATAAAAATTGATCCAATTATTAATCAATCATTTTCTTGTTATTTTAGAATAGATGTAAAAGATAAGCATGGTGTTTTATCGAATATTACAAAAATATTTGCAAAAAATAAAGTTTCAATTAAAAGATTAATACAAAATCCATTTAGATCTAAAAAAAATTCTTCTATTGTAATTATTACTCACAAAGCAAAAGATAAAAACTTAAATAAAATACTTAATCAAATTTCTAGAAAAAAATTTATTATTAATAAACCTAAATTTATTCGAATAGAAGATTAAATTTTATGGGTATTAATAAAAAATATTTAAATCAATTTATACTTGCAACAGAAAAAGCAGCTTTTGGTGCCTCTTTGTATATAGGTAAAAATGATAAAATTGGTGCAGATCAAGCCTCTGTTGATTTTATGAGAGAAGAATTTAATAAAATGGATATGGATGGAAAAATCGTTATTGGTGAAGGCGAGATGGACGAGGCTCCTATGCTTTATATAGGTGAAAAGGTAGGTAAAAGAATAGGGCAGAAACTAGATATAGCCGTTGATCCATTAGAAGGAACTAATTTTGTAGCAAAAAATTTACCAAATGCATTTTCAATTTTAGCTGTAACTGAAAAAAATAATTTATTTTCAGCTCCAGATACTTATATGGAGAAAATTGCTATTGGTAAAAATTTACCAAAAAACTTATTAGATCTAGATAATACAGTAGAAAAAAATATTACTTTACTTGCTGAAGCGATGAAAAAAAAACCAAACGAATTAACGGCGTGTATTTTAAAAAGACCAAGACATGATAAAATAGTCGCAGAACTAAAAAAAATGGATGTAAACATACAATTTATTCCTGATGGAGACGTAGCTGGAGCAATATATGTAGCAAATGAAAAATCTCCAGTAGACATATATATGGGCATAGGTGGAGGGCCAGAGGGAGTGTTAGCTGCTGCAGCTCTCAGCTGTTTAGGTGGACAAATTCAAACAAGATTAGTTCTAAATGATGAAGAAAAAAAAAGAGCTTTAAAGATGGGTATTAAAGATTTTACAAAAAAATATAATATTGATGAAATGATAAAAGGAGATGTGTTATTTTGCGCGACAGCGATTACGAACGGTGAATTACTAAATGGAATAAAAGATACAGGAAAAGAATTTCACGCATCATCTTTTATACTGCACAAAGGTAGCAATACAATTAAATCAATAACTAATATCCACAAAAAATGAGTTCTATTTCAGTCACTGGAAAAAGATGGGTGTATAAAGACTTTGATAGTAATTTTGTAGATTTTATTAAAGAAAATTTCTTCTTGGATGAAATAACATCTAAACTTTTAGCAATTAAACAAATAAAAAAAGAGGAAATTAAAAACTATTTAGATCCAACTATAAAAAATTATCTACCTAATCCGAGTACACTTAAAGATATGGACAAAGCGACCGATAGAACCATACAAGCGATTTTAAATAATGAAAAAATTGGAATATTTGGAGATTACGATGTAGATGGAGCTACAGCTACTGCTTTACTTGGTAGATATTTTAATCAAATTAAACGTGATTTTGAAATTTATATACCAGATAGAAAGACGGAGGGATATGGACCTTCAAACAAAGGTTTCGAAAATTTAATAAAAAAAAAAGTTCAATTAATATTTACTGTAGATTGTGGCACTCTATCTTTTGAGCCAATTGAATATGCCTACAATAATAATATTGATGTATTAGTTCTTGATCATCATCAGTCAGAAATAAAATTACCAAAAGCTCAATCTATAGTAAATCCAAATAGATATGACGATAAATCAAATCTTAACTATTTATGTGCAGCAGGCGTATGTTTTATGTTCCTAATTTCTATAAATAAAAAATTAAGAACAATTAATTGGTTTAAACAAAATCATATAAATGAGCCTAATCTAATGAATTATCTTGATTTAGTATCTTTAGGCACTATTTGTGATGTAGTTCCATTGATTGGCTTGAATAGAGCAATTGTTAAACAAGGTTTAAGAATATTAAAATTAAAAAAAAATTTGGGATTAAAAACCTTACTAGATATCTGCAAAATAGATACTGATCCTACGCCTTATCATCTAGGATACGTTCTTGGTCCAAGAATTAATGCTGGAGGACGTGTAGGAAAATGTTCCCATGGTGCGAATTTATTATTGAATATGAATACAAAAAATGCGTTTAAATTAGCAACTGAGCTTAATATTTATAATGAAGAAAGAAAAAATATTGAAAAAGATTTATTAAATGATGTTTTTAAAAATTTAAAAGATTTTTCCGATCCAGTAATAGTTTTAAGTGGAAAAAATTGGCATGAAGGGATTATTGGAATAATAGCTTCTAGAATTAAAGACAAATATAATAAACCTACTGTAATAATTTCTATAAATAAACCTTTATGCAAAGCGTCAGCTCGTTCTGTATTTGGATATGATATAGGCTCAGTTATTATAAGTGCAGTTCAAGAGGGCCTTCTTTTAAAAGGAGGTGGTCATAAAATGGCAGGAGGTTTTACGATTGCTGAAAAAAATATTGATGAATTTAGAAAATTTGCAATCAAAAAATTTAAAACTTTAAACATAAATATTTCTGTAGAAAAAAAGTTACATATAGATAGTATTATTTCCCCTTCAGCTTTAAATTTAGATTTTTTTAACAAAGTATACTCATTATCACCCTTTGGCTCTGGTAATTCTGAACCTAAATTTCTAATAGAGAATCTTAAATCTTTAAATTCTAAAATTATCGGTGAAAATCATATTAAATCTGTTTTATTAGCTCCTGATGGCTCTTCTATAAACACTATAGCTTTTAATGCCACTCAGAGTGAAGTTGGGGCATATTTACTTAATAAAAATAAGAAAATATTCAACATTGTTGGAAAATTGTCGCTGAATGAATGGAGGGGGCAAAAAAAAGTAGAGTTTATTATCGATGATATTTCTGTTAATAAGAACCACTAAAATATGGTCCCATCGTCTATCGGTTAGGACAGTTGGTTTTCATCCAACAAAGAGGGGTTCGATTCCCCTTGGGACCGCCATAAGGATTTAAAATGTACAAAATAGCTGTAATAGAAAATATTCACGAAGATGGTATAAAATTATTTCAAGATCATCCTAATTTTGAATTTGAAATTATTAATGACGTAAGTGAAAAAAACCTAATAAATAAACTACCAAATTTTGATGGATGCACTCTTAGGGTATCTAAATTGTTACCTAACGTTTTAAATCATTGTAAAAAATTAAAAGTCATTTCAAGACACGGTGTAGGATATGATAATGTTGATTTATCGTATTTAAAAAAAAATAATATTACTTTACTAATTACTGCTACTGCTAATGCCGTTGCTGTTGCTGAGCACGTTTTTTATATGATGCTATCATTAATAAAAGGAATTACACAATATGATCAGAAAGTAAGATCAGGTAATTTTAAACAAGGAGTCATAAATATAAAAACCTTTGAATTACTTAATAAAGAAATCCTTATTCTAGGTTTCGGCAGAATAGGTAAAAGCTTAATAAAACGTTGTTTAAGTTTTGATATGAAAGTAAAAATTTATGATCCTTTTTTAGATGCTAAAACAATTAATGAATATGGCGGTGAAAAAGTTGATGACCTTGATAATTCATTAAAAAAGGCAGATTTTGTATCAATTCATATGCCGTTAACCGAAAAAACAAAAAATCTAATAAATTACAATAAGCTTAAAACTATGAAAAAAAATGCCATAATTATCAATACTGCAAGAGGTGGGATTATAGATGAAGTAGATTTAGACAAAGCTTTAAATGAAGACTTGATATTTGGGGCTGGGTTAGATGTTTTTGCAAAAGAACCAATCGAGTTAGACAATCCTCTTATTAAAAATAAAAAAGTCTTATTAAGTCCACATACTGCTACTTTTACTAAAGAGTGCACTTCTCGTATGGGAATTGAAACGGCAAAAAATGTCATTGATTTTTTTGAAAATAAAATTCATAAATCTATGATAGTAAAACTATGATTAATATAAAATTTTTTTTAAAGAATTTCGGACTATTAGAGTTATTAGTTTTTTCCTCATTTATATATGTTTTGTCAATGTTAATATGGACAGCTACAACCAGGTCAGCTGTTGAAAGTAGAGCCAATGCAATAATAGAAAATCATTCTGTTATAACTGATATTATTAACGAAGAAGTTATGAAATGTGATCAAAATCCTAATCAAAAAACGTCTTGGGGTGAGAATTGTAGCCTTAAATGGACTGCAAATAAAATAGTCGAATATTTATTAAATAATGTTGAATTAAAAAATCCTTACTCTATTGAAGGTAATATAATCCAAGCAGTAAGTGATCCTAGAATTGAAGCAGAGGGAAAAGCGGGCCAATCAACAAATAAAGGAATAATTTTTGTTTCGGATATTGATTTTTCGGCAGAACCTGGTTCTGAATGGATCATAGGCACATGTATAAAATCACCTTGCGTCGCCGCTGGTAATAATGAACTTGTGTCTATATATCGTTAATTACTTATTTCAAAGCCACATTCTTTTGCAGTTCGACTAAGATAGTTATATCCAATTTTGGCATACTTTAATGGATTAGCTTTAGATGGATCTTGTTCTGCTTCAACAACTAACCAGCCTTTATAATCATTTTTTTTTAAAACTTTAAGAAAAGGTTTATAATCTATACAACCATCACCTGGAACTGTAAAAGCACCATCCAAGAAAGCTTGCCTGAAAGTAGAGTCATTTTCTAATGAATTTTCCAATACTTTTTTTCTAATATCTTTGCAGTGAACATGAATTAATCTTGATGCAAAATCTTCTGCAAGCTTTATGGAATTACCTTTTGCAAACAACATATGGCCAGTATCAATTAATAATTTAACACTGTCATTTGTATTTTCCATTAGTCTAATTGTGTCATTTTGAGTTTCAATTACTGTGCCCATATGATGGTGATAAGCCATTGGCATTCCTTCATTAATCATCATTTTGCTTAATTCATTAATTCTAACAATTAATAAATTCCAATCTTCTTTTTTCATAATTGGTCTCTTTGACAAAGGTTTGACTGGATCACCCTGAATTGAATTTGTTATTTCTGCAAATACCATACACGGAGCTTTGCAATCTTTAAATAATTCTAATTGTGGTTTCATAAGATTAAATTCTTCCTTAACTGAATTTTTCAGCAATTTAGCTCCGTACCAACCTGAACAAAGTTGTAGTTTAACTTTATTTAATTTTGGTAATAATTCTAAAGATGAAGTCGGAAATTTTCCACCAGATTCGATTCCGCTAAAACCAGCCATTTTAGCTTCCAACAGACACTGTTCCAATGAAGTATCGCCACCTAATTCTGGCATGTCATCGTTGCTCCAAGCTATAGGTGCTACTCCTAATTTAATTGTCATAAAGAATTTATTTCAAATTACTTAAAGTTTGTATATTATTTATTAATAACTAATGTTCAAATGAAAAAAAAAATTAAATTAGGCATAATTGGCGGTGGACCGGGATCATGGATTGGAAATGTTCATAGAATAGCTTCAAGATTAGATAATGAATATGAGGTAGTTGCGGGTGTTTTTTCTAGAAATATAAAAATTAACAAATCATTTAGTTCAAGTGTAGGTATTGAAAAAAGTCGATGTTATAAAAACTTTAAAGAATTATACTTTAAGGAAAAAAATAGGAAAAATGGAGTTGAGGTTGTAGCAATTATGACTCCCCCAAGTACTCATCAAGTGATTGCTGAATATTTTATAAAAAATAATATTCACGTAATTTCAGACAAGCCTTTTGCAGCTAATTTAACTCAGGCAAAAAAACTTTATAAAACAATTATAAAAAATAAAAAAACTATTTATGGATTAACACATAATTATTCTGCCTATCCAATGGTAAGACATGCAAAAAAATTAGTTGAAGATGGAAAATTAGGAAATATTGAATATATTAATGTTGAATACATTCAAGATTGGTCTAATGGTAAAAAAGTAAATCCTAAAAATGCAAAAAAGATATTTAGATGGAGATTAGATAATAAAATTGCCGGAGTTTCTACAGTTTTAAATGAAATAGGATCACACGCTTATCATCTTTGTAATTATATAACTGGTTTGAAAGGATCAAGTTTATTTGCTGATATCAAGCAATATTCAAAAAAAATTAAATTTGATACAAATGCTCAAGTTTTTATTAATTATGAAAATGGTGCTAAAGGATTGTTATGGGCGTCTACCACTGCTAAAGGCGGGGTTTATGGATTGCGCATAAGAGTATTCGGCACAAGAGGAAGCTTTGAATGGGTACAAAATGATCCAAATTATTTGAGATATAGTAATGCTAATGGTGCTACTAAAATTTTGGAACGAGGTTTTAACGAAAGTAATTTTTCAAATAAATTTTCAAGAATAAAATATGGACACCCAGAGGGTTACTTGAGTGCTTTTTCAAATATATATAAAGAAATTGCTATGAAAATTAAGAACCCAAATTCTAAAAAAAAATTTTATTATCCAAATGCGTATGAAGGTTTACTAACTGCAAAATTTATTGATGCATGCGTTAAGTCATCTATCAAAAAAAAATGGTTAAAGATAATATGATTAAAGTAGCCTTATTTGGTTTTGGTAGAATAGGTCAAATGCATGCAGAAAATCTATTTTATCATAAAGGCTATAAACTTGTGTATTTGTATGATCCCTTATTAAAAAATCCCAATAAAATATCAAAAAAATATTCTGTTAAAATTATTAAAAATTATAAAACAGCCTTAAAAGATAAAAAAATAGATTTAATATTTATTGCAAGCCCAACTAATACCCATATAAAATTTATTGAAGAATCTGTCAGTTTTAAAAAGGCTATTTTTTGTGAAAAACCTTTAGATTTAAACCTATTAAAAATTAAGAAAAGTATTAGTAAAATTATTAAATATAATTATAAAATTCAACTTGGTTTTAATAGAAGATATGACCCTGGACATTATAGTTTAAAGACATCTTTAGAAAAAAATAAAATTGGAAATTTAGAAAAAATTATTATTACTAGTAGAGATCCTGCGCCACCAACTTTAAAATATTTAAAAAATTCAGGCGGTATTTTTAAAGACATGATGATTCATGATTTTGATTTATGTAGATTTTATCTTGGTAAAGATAAAATTACCAAGATGTTTGCTACTGGATCTTCATTTAAAAAATTCTACAATAAAATTAAAGATTACGAAAGCGCCTCTGTCATTATGAAATCACAAAAAGGGGTAATTTGTGTTATAACTAACTCTAGACATTGTTCTTATGGATATGATCAAAGAGTTGAGTTATTCGGTTCTAATGGAATGTTACTGTCTGGTAACAAAAGGCAAAATGAAAGTGAATTGTACACACATAATTCAACTAATATAAAAAAAAAATTTCAAAATTTTTTTATAGAAAGATATGAAGAGGCATATAAATTACAATTAAACGATTTAGAAAAATATCTTAATCAAAATTTATTGCCCAGATCTATTCTTCAAGACGGTTATAAAGCATTGGAATTAGCTGAAAGCGCTATAAAATCAGATAGAGCAAAAAAGTTAATAAAAATTACGATATAAATACTTACTTCAAGTTGTATTTTATTAATCTGAAAAATTTTACTGTAGAAATTTAGTAATATTTTTGTTTTAATTCAAAATTAATTAACAATAAAGGGGAACAATGAAAAAAATATATTTAACAATAGTTGCTCTAATTACTACGGCTTTAATGTCAGTATCTGCTTTTGCAGTTGACATTATTGTAGTTTCTCATGGGCAAGCAAATGATCCTTTTTGGTCAGTTGCAAAAAATGGTGTAGATAAAGCTTGTAAAGATATGAAAATTTCTTGCAGTTATACAGCTCCAGCTACATTCGATATGGTAGAAATGGCAAAAATGATTAACAATGCTGTTTCACAAAAACCAAAAGGTATAGTAATTACTTTGCCTGATGCAGCTGCGTTAGGAAAATCTGTAAAGAATGCAATAGCTGCTGGTATACCTGTAATTTCAATGAACTCTGGTTCAGATGATTATATGAAATTAGGCATTAGTGCTCACGTAGGTCAAACAGAGTTTGAGGCTGGTGTTGGTGGAGGTCAAAAAATGAAAGCTGCCGGTGGTAAAAAAGCTTTATGTGTTAATCATGAAGTAGGTAACGTCGCTTTAGATAGAAGATGTGCTGGTTTTAAAAAGGGTTTTGGAGGATCTGTTGAGATTCTTGGAACATCAAATGACCCAACTGAAATTCAAAAAGCAGTAGCTGCTAAATTAAGTGGTGTTGATACAATTTTAACACTTGGAGCAGGTCTTTCTGGTGAAGCTGCTTTAAAAGCTTTGGAGTCAGCTGGTAAAGTTGGAAAAGTAAAATTAGGAACATTTGATATGTCACCTGGAATGCTTAAAGCAGCTGCAGCTGGTAAAGTTGAATTTCTAATTGATCAACAGCAATATCTTCAAGGATATTTACCTATAGCTATTTTTGCACAATATATGAGATACGGAACTATGCCAGCAGGTGTAGTTATGACAGGTCCAGGATTTGTTACACCTAAGAACGCAAATAGTGTAATTAAATGGGCTGCTCAAGGTTATAGATAAAAGATATATTAAGAAGGCCTAGTAATATTTTTACTAGGCCTTTTTTTTTAAATTTTTTTGTAGATATGTCAATAAAATCTAAAAGTATTAAATCAAAGAATGCTCAAAATAATGACGAAAGATTAAAAAAAGTTTCTAATCTTAAAACATTGTTGAATAGACCAGAACTTGGAGCTCTAGGCGGTTCAATTCTTGTATTTATTTTTTTTGGAATAGTAGCGGGTGACACTGGAATGTTTAGTGCATTTGGAATGTTAAATTTTTTAGATGTATCTGCAAATTTAGGGATTATTGCAATCGCTGCTGCCATGTTAATGATAGGTGGAGAATTTGACTTATCGATTGGTTCTATGATTGGTTTTGCAGGGATATGTATAGCAATACCTGCTATTTACTGGGGTTGGCCACTATGGACTAGTATTATTTTTGCTTTTTCAATGGCAGTTTTAATAGGGTACTTTAACGGAATTCTGGTTGTAAGAACTGGTTTACCATCATTTATAGTTACATTAGCAATGTTGTTTATTTTGAGAGGTGCAACTTTAGCAATAACTAGATTGATTACAGGTAGAACTCAAGTACCTGGACTACGAGTCCTGATTGATAATGATCCTTTGGCATGGATTTTTGCTACAGATACCTTTAAGTGGTTATTTACTTGGTTAGGATCTATGAATTTGATCGCTTTAAGAACTGACGGAACTCCTTTAGCAACTGGTATTCCTCCATCTGTAATGTGGTTTGTTGCTTTAACTATATTAGCTACATGGATACTCATGAAAACAAGGTATGGTAATTGGATATTTGCATCAGGCGGAGATAAAAACGGAGCTACAAATGTAGGTGTCCCAGTTGGAAGGGTTAAAATTGGCCTATTCATTTGTACAGCAGTTGCAGCTACATTATTTGCAACTATTCAGGTTTTAGATGCAGGTTCAGCTGATACAATGCGGGGTAGTCTTAAAGAATTAGAAGCTATAGCGGCAGCAGTGGTAGGCGGATGTTTGTTAACGGGTGGATATGGATCTGCAATTGGAGCAGCTTTTGGAGCTTTAATTTTTGGTACAGTCTCTATGGGAATATTTTATACTGATGTTGATACAGATTGGTTCAAAGTTTTCTTGGGAGCTATGATGTTAATTGCAGTCTTGTTTAATAATTATATTCGTAGAAAAGTTACGGAGAGTAAGTAATGAATGATTATCTAATTCAGTTCAATAATATAAGTAAGTTTTTTGGCAAAGTAATTGCACTTAAAGACGTTACAATGAAATTAAAAAAAGGTGAAATTATGTGTTTACTAGGGGACAATGGTGCAGGAAAATCTACTTTAATCAAAACATTAGCTGGTGTTCATAAACCTGATGAAGGTGAAATTATTATTGATGGTAGTAAAATTATATTTGACTCACCGAGAGACGCTTTGGATATGGGTATAGCAACCGTTTATCAAGATTTGGCGCTAGTTTCTTTAATGAGTGTTACTAGAAATTTTTTTATGGGTAGAGAACCACAAAAAGGAGTACCTTTTTTTAAGATTTTTGATATTAAAAAGGCTGATAAAATAGCTGCAGAACGAATGGCTCAAATTGGGATTGATATTAGAGACCCATCCCAAGCTGTCGGCACAATGTCAGGTGGAGAGAGACAATGTTTAGCTATAAGTAGAGCTATTTATTTTGGAGCTAAGGTTCTAGTTTTAGATGAACCAACTTCTGCTCTTGGTGTTCATCAAGCTTCAGTTGTTTTAAAATATATTGTAAAGGCTGCCTCACAAGGATTAGCAGTCATTTTAATTACTCACAATGTTCACCATGCTTATCCAGTTGGAAATAGTTTTACAGTCCTGAATAGAGGTAAAAGTTTAGGAACATACAATAAAAAAGATATATCAAGAGAAAAACTTTTAAGTATGATGGCTGGAGGAGAAGAGCTTAATAAGCTAGAAGTAGAATTAGAAGAGATAGATAGACTAGCAAAAAAATAATGCAAATTGGAATTGATCTTGGAGCAACTAAAATAGAATACGTTCTATTAGATAAATTAAACAAAGAAATAATAAGAAATAGGATTAAAACACCTAACTCATATAATAAAACTGTTAAAGAGATTATTGAAATAATACTTAAATTACAAAAAAATAAAAATTATAATGTTGGCATATGTCATCCTGGCTCAGTAGATAAAACTACTGGGTTAATTAAGAATGCACATAATTCTTTATGGCTTAATAAAAAAAACCTTATTAAAGATATAAAAAAAAAATTAGATAATAATATTTTCATAGATAATGATGCTAATTGTTTTAGTTTGTCAGAGTCTATTGATGGATCTGCTAGTCATTATGAAACAGTTTTTGGTATCATTTTAGGATCTGGTTGTGGTGGTGGACTGGTAATTAACAAAAAGATAATATCGGGATCTAATGGATTAGGTGGAGAATGGAGCTTAAATCAAATGCCATTGTCTAAAGTTGATGATTTAGAATATTCTAATAAATTAAACTTTAATGATAGAATTGAGGGTTTTTTATCTGGTAAATCTATAGAAAGAAATTATTACATTAAATTCAAAGAAAAACTTAAAGCAGAAAAAATTTTTTATAATTACAGAAAAAAAGAAAATAAAGCTTTAGAATTTATTAAAGTTTATAAAGATCATCTATCTAGGGCATTAGTTTTAATTATTACTACAATTGATCCTGATGCAATTGTGTTCGGTGGTGGGATTTCAAATGAAATTGATTTCCTAGATGAAATAAAATCAAATACATCTAAATATATAAGTGAACCTAATTTAAAAACAGTTTTTTTAAAACCTTTATATGGCGACGCTAGTGGTGTTAGAGGCGCAGCGCTATTAGGTAGACAAACACTTATATAAGTATTTTTTTTATTTGATCTAAATTAAATGGTTTTGGTTTTTTGCAGGTAGTTCTAATTTCCTGAGGTTCTCCAGTTTGTGAAGCTCTCATAGTTGACTCTATAATATCAAGTATATGCAATGATAATTCTGCATTACATCTATTAATTAGATTATGCTCAATAGAATAAGCCATTTCAGATAATCCAACTCCTCTATAATTTGCATTTGTAGCAGACTCATTAGCTCTAGCACTTTGACTTTTTATATTTATTTTACCTAAAGGCATATTATGCGTTTTGTGTTCTCCCCAATTTCCTCCTGCTGTGACAGACACAAAAGCAGAACCTCCAAACATATTTGGATCTGGTACTATTATAGATCCTTTTTCTCCATATAATTCTATGTGATTTCTTTGATGTGAAACCACATCAAAAGACAATGTTATTTGAATAATACAATCATTTTCAAATTGGATTGTAGCCAAGTAAGTAGTTGGAGTTTCAACTTTAAAAGTTTTTCCTTTTTTTGGACCTATACCAATTTCTCTTTGTTTAAAAACTTTTAAACATCTACCCTGAACCTGTTTTGCAGGTCCTAGAAGATTTACTAATGCAGTAAAATAATAAGGGCCCATATCTATAACTGGCCCACCTTCTTTATCAGCAAACCATGGTTCAGGATTTGGATGATATGATTGAACTCCAGGAAAAGCAAAAATAGCATTACCTAATTTAATATTTCCTACTATACCATTATCTATAAGTTCCCTTGCCTTTTGTATACCTCCTCCCAAAAAAGTATCTGGTGCATTTCCAACATATAAGTTATTTTTTTTTGATAGCTCTAATAATTTCTGTCCATCCTTAAAATTTATTGCCATAGGTTTTTCAGCATAAAAATGTTTATTATTCATTAAAGCTTTTTTTGATATTTCAAAATGTGCACTTGGTATTGTTAAATTTAAGATAATTTCTATTTCTTTATCAATTAATATTTCATCAACTGTTACAGGAATAATATTATAATGGCTTGCACATTTCTTTGCACTTTCCATATTAATATCAGCACATTTTATAATTCTAAAGTTATTGAAATATTCATGTGCCCTGAAATAAGTTTCAGAAATATGGCCACAACCAATTAGGCCTACCTTAAAAACTTTATTCATAAATATTAAACACCTTTTCTTTGCTTACGCTTTCCTTCAAGATGTTCTTTAAGGGCTTTTTTATTCTCATCATTTTTTGGAATTGATAGAGTGGGGCTTTCCCAATAAGCTGATCCTTCTAACCATTGGTATCCGTCTGTATGAATTGAAATTATATATGTTTTTTTTGATTTTTTTGCACGTTTAAATGCTACTTCTAACTCAGATATGGAGTTTACATGTTCTCCATTAGCACCTAAGCTTTTAGCATGACTTGCGAAATCAACGGATACTAAATTTGGAGTTTTAGAACTTTTTAATAAACAATTAAATTCTTTTCCACCTTTATATAATTGAAGTCTATTAATTACAGCATGACCTCCATTGTCGCAAACAATTATAATTAATTTATTATTAGTTATTACTGAACTATAAATATCTGAATTGTATAGCAAATAAGAGCCATCACCAACGAAAGAAATTACCTCCTTATCAGGATTTGCCATTTTTATACCTAGAGCACCTGAAATTTCGCAGCTCATACAGCTAAAACCCCATTCTGTCTCATGTGTGTTAAGCTCTCTAGGTTTCCAAACCTGAACAACTTCTCCAACTAATCCTCCTGCTGCTGTAACAGCTATATCAGTTGGATCAGAATTTCTATAGCAAGCACCAATTACATGCGCATAACTTGGTAATTTTTGATTTGTCGGACCACTTTCTTTATCAACGTATTTTTCCCAGTTTTTTAATTCTATTCTTGATTTTTCGTACCAATCATTAGGCGATTTCCACTTACCAAGCGCTTGAGAAAGTTCATTTAATGTCACTTTCGCGTCTCCTATTATAGCTTGAGCCATATGTTTATTAGCATCAAACCTTGCAGTATTAATTGATACTAATTTAAAATCGGGATTTTCAAAATTTGACCATGAACCTGTTGTAAAGTCAGCTAATTTAGTTCCAATTGCGATAGCAACATCAGTTTCTTTCGATAAATTATTTGCTGCTTTACCTCCAAGACCACCTATGGCTCCAGTATAATGGGAATGATTTTTTTTCATTGTAGAATATCCCATTATTGTTTGAGTAACAGGTATATTGTGTTTTTTAGAAAATTCATCTAATTCATTCATAGCGTCAGAGTAAAAAATCCCACCTCCTGATATTATAATTGGCTTTTTAGATTTTTTGATTAATTTAGCAGCTTCTTTTATTTGATAATCATCAGGTCTCGGCCTTCTGATTGTATGAATTCTTTCTTTAAAAAAATCTTCAGGATAATCAAAAGTTTCTCCTTGTATATCTTGACTTAGTGAAATACACGCAGGTCCACAGTCAGCCGGATCAAGCATTATTTGAACAGCTTGCTGTAAGCTAGAAATAATTTGTTCTGGTCTTGTGATTCTATCAAAATATCTAGTAACAGGTTTAAAAGCATCATTTACCGTCATCGTTGGATTATTAAAATGCTCTACTTGTTGTAAAACTGGATCAGGCAATCTATTAGCAAACGTGTCACCAGGTAAAAATAATATTGGTATTCTATTACTCATCGCTACAGCTGCTGCTGTTACCATATTAGTTGAACCAGGTCCTACAGATGAAGTTGCAATAAATATTTGTCTTCTTCTTTTAGATCGTGAATAAGCTATACCTGTCAAAGCCATATTTTGTTCGTGGTGACCTCTCCAAGTTGGAAGGTCTTTTTGATTTTCTTGTAAAGCTTGGCCCAAGCAAGCAACATTTCCATGACCAAAAATTCCAAAGACACCGGGAAATAGTGGCACTTTCTTTCCGTCTATTAATGTTTTTTGTGCAATTAAAAATTTTACTAGTGCGTGAGCACAAGTAAGTTGAATGTTTTTCATAAATTCTTTATAACTTATTGAAATAATTCTTTTTATTCAATAATTATATAAAATATTTATGTACGAAAAATTTGGACAATATATAGATGGGAAATGGCAAAAATCTTCCGATGGTGGAACTTACGATGTAATTAATCCTGCAACCGAAGAAGTACTCGGTAAAGCATCTAAAGCAACACAGAACGATGTAGAAAAAGCTCTTAAGGCTGCAGAAAAAGGATTAGAAATTTGGAGAAAAACTCCCCCTTGGGAAAGATCAAAGATTATAAGAAAAATTGCTGACTTAATGAGAGAAAAAAAAGAAACACTTGCTAAGTGGTTAACCTTAGAAGTTGGAAAACCACTTTCTGAAGGAATAGGAGAGGTTGGTGGGGCAGCAGATATATTTGAATGGAATTCTGAAGAAACGAAAAGAATAAGAGGTGAAATAGTTGAAAGTAGGTTTTCGAATACAAGGATGTACGTAAAATATGAACCAGTGGGTGTAGTGGCCGCATTAATTCCATGGAATTTTCCTATAATTTTGGCTTCTAGAAAAATTTCGACGGCTTTAGCTGCAGGTTGTTCTGTTATATGTAAACCTGATGTTATCACTCCAGGTTCTGTAATGGAGCTTACAAATATTATCCATGAAGCAGGTGTACCACCAGGTGTAGTTAATTTACTTTCAGGTGAACCCGCAAAAGTATCTCAACAATTAATAGAATCAAATATTGTTAAAAAAGTTTCAATAACAGGTTCAACTAGAGTAGGTAAATTAATTTTAAAACAAGCTGCTGATAAAGTTCAGAGAGTAACAATGGAATTAAGTGGACATTCTCCTTTTATAGTATTTGATGACGTAGATATTAATCAAGTTACAGACATGGCTATAACTGCAAAATTCAGAAATAATGGACAAGTTTGTATTTCTCCAGCTAGATTTTATATTCATGAAAATAAAAAAGATGAGTTTACTAAAACATTAGTCAATAAGGTTACAAAATTAAAAATAGGAAATGGGATGGATAAAGATACAATTTTAGGTCCATTAACTACAGCTAAAAGATTATCAGACATAGAAAAGTTAGTTGAAACGACTAAAAAAGAAGGTGCTAAAATTATTTGTGGAGGTAAACGCCCCGCAGGTTTTAATAAGGGTTATTTTTATGAACCAACAATCTTTGATAACGTTAAAGATAATTTTACTATTATGAAAGAGGAACCTTTTGGCCCATTGGTTCCAATTCTTTCATTTAAAAATAGAGATGAAGTTATTAAAAGAGCAAATGAAAATGATTTAGGTTTATCTAGTTATGTTTATACAAATTCATTAGAAAATGCTCATATCGTCTCCGAACAAATGGAAGCTGGAACATGCGCAGTTAATACTCCAGCAGTTGCATTTGCTGAAGTTCCTTTTGGAGGGATTAAACAAACAGGTTATGGAAGAGAAGGCGGTTCAATGGCTATTAAAGATTATTTGAATATTAAATATACTCACTTTGGCATCAATTATTAATATGAGAAAAAATAAACTAAAACAAATGTTTAAAGATGGAAAGCCGATTATTAATGGTTGGCTTCAAATTCCAAGTTCTTTTTCTGCTGAGGTAATGTCTCATCAAGGTTGGGATTCATTAACTATAGATATGCAACACGGTGTTGTAGATTACCCGAATGCTCTTCAAATGTTACAATCAATATCAACAACTGATACTACACCTTTAGCAAGAGTTAATTGGAATGAACCAGGTCAAATAATGAAAATTTTAGATGCAGGTTGTTATGGAATAATTTGTCCAATGGTAAGTAATAAAAAAGAAGCTGAAAATTTTGTTAATGCTTGTCTTTATCCACCAAGAGGATATAGAAGTTTTGGACCTATCAGAGGTTTACTTTATGGTGGTTCAGACTATGCCAAACATGCTGATAATGAAATATTAAAATTAGCAATGATAGAAACTAAAGAAGCTCTAAATAACTTAGATGAAATAATGACTACACCTGGATTAGATGGTATTTATATTGGTCCAGCAGACTTAAGCTTAGCTGTAGGTGAGTCACCAGCTTTTGACAGAGAAGATGGTTCAAAGGCTCATAATGAAATATTAAGAATTCTTGAACATGCTAAAAAACATAAACTGTTTGCAGGTATTCATAACGCAACACCCGAATATGCAAAAAAGATGATTAAAACTGGTTTTAATTTAGTAACAGTTGGAGCAGATCAACGTTTTATGAGCGCTGGAGCCAAAGCGGCTTTAGGTCAATTAAAAGAAACAAGAAAAACAGCTGATTCAAAAGGTTACTAATTCTTATATCATGAGCTATTATGTATATATGCTCAAATCTATAGAAAAAAATTCTGTAACATACGTAGGTTACACAAAAAATTTAAAAAAAAGATTAATTCTTCATAATAATGGAAAAGGAGCAAAATTTACTAGAGGTAGAAAATGGAAAATAATTTATAAAGAATTAATTAATTCAAAAAATAAAGCAATTTCTAGAGAATATTTTATAAAAAATAATAGAACTTTAAGGAATAACTTAAAAAAAAATAAATGAAGATTTCTATTTTACTACCTTATAAAGAAAATTTTTCGCCAGAATATCCTGGTGCTGTCTCAATTTTTATAAATTCAGTTTCTAAATTAAGTAAATTTAAGAATAAGATAACGGTTTATGGAAATACAAAATTTAACAAAAAATATTCTATTAATTATGTAAATATTTCTCTTAGAAGAAAATTTTTATCTAGTCAAAGTGTTGAATATGTAAAAAAGTTTATTTCTTTAGAAAAAAATTACCCTTCTGACATCATTGAAATTCATAATAGACCTATATATATTGATTATCTGAGTAACGAACTTAATTCAAAACTAGTTCTTTATTTTCATAACGATCCATTAACAATGAATGGTTCAAAGAAAACCTCAGAGCGTTTAAATCTTTTAAATATATGCTCAAAAATAATATTTAATAGTGAGTGGTCAAAAAAAAGATTCCTAAATAAATTAGAAAAATTTTACGATAAGTCATCTAAACTACAAGTAATTCATCAAAGCATAGATAGGGAAAAAGTAAATATTAAAAAAAAAGAAAAACTAATAACCTTTGTAGGAAAACTCAACAATGCTAAAGGATATGATTTATTTGCTCATAGTATAAGTAAAATATTAGATAAGCATAAAAATTGGAAGTCAATAGTAGTTGGAGATGAGTCCAGAGAAATAATTAAAGCTAAGCATAAGAATTTAAAAATATTAGGTTTTTTAAATCACAAAAAAGTTCTAAATATATATAAAAGAAGTAGTATTGCTGTTGTGTGCTCCAGATGGGAGGAGCCATTCGGGCGTACAAGTTTAGAAGCTTCTAGTAGAGGCTGTGCAGTTATTATATCTAACAGAGGCGGATTGCCAGAAACAATAACTAATGGTGTTATTATTAGGTCATTAAGTAAAAAGGCAGTTTTTAACTCAATAGATAATCTAATAAAAAATAAAATCCATAGAAAGAAATTACAAAAACTATCTCTTAAAAACTTTTACTTAACTAATAAATATATATCTGATTTAATTGATAATTATAGAGTTGAAATTCTAAAGATATATAAAACTAAAATTAATAAATTTAGAAATCCTAAAGAAAAATTAAAAATATTACATGTTACAAATTTTAATGAAAGACATAATGGTAGACTTTTTTACAACACCGGTAGAAGAATTAATAATGGTTTTATAAGATTAAATCATAGCGTTTTAGAATTTAGTGATAGAGATATAGTTAGTTACTACAGAAATATTAATGATCTTAATGGATCAAAAAAGTTAAATAATAAATTAGTAGAAGTTATAAGTAATTATGTGCCCAATATAATAGTACTGGGGCATGCAGATTTAATTAAAAATGAAACATTAAAGTTAATAAAAAAAAACTTTCCAGATATAAAAATTGCTCAATGGTTCTTGGATAGAATGGATTCTGAATGGAAAATGAACAAAAAAAGATTTATAGACAAAATGCCTTTAATGGATGCTAACTTTTGTACTTCAGACCCTAAATCACTAAATCTACCAAAAAAAAATAGAATTTACTTCATACCTAATCCAGTAGATGAGTCCCTAGAAAAATTAAAGAATTTCAATAATAAATCTTTTAATAATGATGTATTTTTTGCAATGAGTCATGGTGTGCACAGAGGTGTTCTAAAAGAAGGTAAGTTTGATAATAGAGAAATATTTATAGATAAGCTAATGAGAAAAATACCTAATATTAGATTCGATCTTTATGGTATGAAAAAAAGTCAGCCTGTTTGGGCAGATAATTATGTAAATGCAATTTCACAATCTAAAATAGGTCTTAATTTAAGTCAGGGTAGAGCAGTAAAATATTATAGCAGTGATAGGTTTGCTCAACTAATTGGTAATGGATTATTAGTTATGATCGATAAAAAGACAAAGTTTGACGATTTTTTTACTAATAAAGAGATTGTTTTTTATAAAGATATAAATGATCTAGCTACAAAAATTACAAAATATAGTAATGATGACAAAGCTAGAAATCTAATAGCAAAAAAAGGTAGAGATAAATATTTTAAATATTTTAACTCTACAAATGTAGCGGAATTTATTATTAATAAATCCTTTAATATAGAAAGTAAAAAGTTTTTTTGGGAAAATAAAAAATAAAATAATTTGAACATGATTTCAATAGTGATTCCAACTTATAATAACTTGAGCTATTTAAAACTTTGTATAGAAAGTATTAAGAAAAACTCAAAGTTTACACATGAAATTAAATTACATATAAACGATGGTTCTGATGGAACGCTAGAATTTGCAAAAAAGAATAATATTTTGTTTACACACTCGAATGATAATATTGGCCTTTGTTCAGCAATCAATAAATTATGCTCAACTGTTCATCAAAAATATATTTTGTATGCTCATGATGATATGTATTTTTGTCCTGGTTGGGATGTTAGTCTAATAAAAGAGATAAGCAATTTTAAAGATGATAATTTTTTTTTATCAGGTACACTAATAGAGGCAAAAACAGGTCACATTAAATATAATTGTGGGGACACTTTTAAAAATTTTGATGAAAAAAAACTATTAAATAATTACAAAAATTTAAATTTTTATGATTATCAAGGATCACATTACGCTCCTCATCTGGTATCTAAAAGAATTTGGGAAAAAGTGAATGGGTTCAGTGAAGAATTTAATCCAGGAGTAGCTTCTGATCCGGACTTTAACATGAAATTATGGGTAAATGGTATAAGAATTTTTAAAGGTATAAATGATTTTAAAGTATATCATTTTGCTTCTACAGTTATTAAAAAATTAAACGTTCCTTCTAACTATAAAATGAATTTAAAAAGTAAAGGTAGTAAGACTTTTCTGCTCAAATGGGGAATTTCTATAAAATTTTTTAAAAAGTTTTATTTGAAAACTAATTCAAAATATAGGGGCCCGTTACCTAAACCTGAAAAAAACTTAGCATTTCTCAGTAGTTTTTTATTGTGCAAAGTGCATTATTTTTATATCAAATTGTTTTATAACAGTCTTTATTCAAAAAATTAGCTTTTATGAATGTGTTAATTTTAGGCTCTACAGGTTTATTAGGAAATACACTACGTATTTTTCTAAAAAAAAAAAAGATAAAACTTTTTTTTATATCAAAGAAAAAATCTAATAATTATAATTTTTATTTAAAAAACTTTAAGAATTTTAAAAAACTAAAAAAAATAATTAGAACAATTAATCCAGAATATATTGTTAATTGTGTTGGTGTAACTCATCATCATAAATCTTACAATAGTAAAAAAGAGACAAAAATTATTAATATCTCTTTACCTATTTTTTTATCAAATTTATGTTTAAATCAAAGAATTTATTTTGTTCATATAAGTACTGATTGTGTTTACTCTGGTAGTTCTGGTAACTATTCTGAAAAATCAAAAAAAAACCCAATTGGCTATTATGGTTTTACTAAAAGTAAAGGAGAAGTTAAAAATTCTTTTACTACAACATTAAGAACCTCCTTTATTGGCCCTGAGTTAAAGAATAAAAATCAATTATTAAATTGGTTTTTAAGTCAAAAAAAAGAAGTTATGGGTTTTACAAAAGCCTTTTTTTCTGGTCTTACCTCTTTAGAATTATCAAAAATAATTTATATTTATTTTTTAAAAAAAAATGTTTTTTATAATCAAATTATAAATGTTGGTGGTCCTAAAATATCAAAATATAAACTTTTAATTTTGTTATCAAGAATTTTTAAAAAAGATATTATTATAAACAAAGATTCAAATTTCAAAATCGATAGATCTTTAAATTCTAGCAAGTTCAGAAAACTTACAAAATATAAAGAAAAATCTTGGACTATTATGCTTAAGAATCTTAGAAAATTTATGATAGTTAATAATTTTAAATTTTAATTTTGTTCAGTGCGTTATTTTTAAATATATTAGCTTCTTTGATATACCTTCTAACCATTTCCGTTGATTTATGACCTGTCATTGCCATTATGTTTCTTTCCTCAGCCCCGGACTCTGCTGCTGACGTAGCAAAACCTGATCTTAAACTATGTCCAGAATAATTTTTACTATCTACACCTGCTTTTTCTAAGTATTTTTTGATAATTAAAGCTATAGTTTGATCTGTTAATCTATATTTAGACAATTTAGAACCCTTTGAAAATCTTCTAAAAATGGGACCTTTTATTATTTTTGATATACTAAGCCATTTTTTAAGAATGGTAACTGGACAGTACAAACTTTCTTTAAAATAGGGTAGTGCTTTAATTGATCCTTCACCAAATTGATCTGTTTTAGAGCGCCTTACAGTGATTTTAAGCCCCTCATAAACAAAATCTAAGTCCTCGTAATCCAACGAAACTATTTCACTTCTTCTAAAACCACCAGAAAATCCAATCAAAATTAAAGATTTATCTCTTAATTTTTTAATATCTTCTATTTCTTCTTTATCAATTGCTTTAAGAATATTACGTAAATTATTGATTAATATAGGTTTTTTACCTTTTTGCGCTGAGCCTTTTCTTCTTTTAATACCCATCAGATTCTCAACTATCGCTGGGTGTTTTGTGTCTAAGTATTGACCTTTCATCCTATGTATTACACCGATTGATACTAGCCTACGTTTTATAGTGCTTAGTTTAATATCTTTTGTAGAAAGATTAGTTAAATACAAAGAGATTATTTTAGGGTCAGAGGGTAAATCTTTAAAGCCATTTTTAGCGCAGAATAAACTAAAATCATTAAAATCTGATTTATATGCTCTAACGGTATTATTAGCTTTAGAGCTTTGTAAATTTTTTATTGTTTCTTGTTGAAGAGTTTTAATGTCTGTTTGTATTTCTTTCATAATTTTTATATATTAGTATTGATAACCATTAATTATCATTAGTAATTATATTAGATGAATCTTAATGTCAATATGTTAATTTATAATTATGAAAAAAATATTAATCGGAATTATACTTACAATTAGTATGAGTACCTTGCTTTTAGCAGACACTTATGTGAACGGATATTTTAAAAGCAATGGAACTTACGTACAACCGCACTACAGATCATCTCCGAACTCAACTAAAAGTGATAATTGGAGCACTATCGGAAATACTAATCCATACACTGGCAAACAAGGTACTAGAAGAAATTGTGGTGTTGGATCAAGTCTTTTAAGTTGTTAATAGTCAAATTTTCCAACTGAAATGATTAAATTTGTATTGCCTATAGCGATATTTATAGCAGCAGTTTATTGTATCTCATATTTTTGGACAAATTCCAGCTCTAAAAATCGGAAAAAGATCGCCTTAAGCTTGATATTTGTAATTTTAGTTACAATATCTCTCACAATTTACCTAATAACAAACTAATGAAGATTTCTGGAACTAAATTTCAACTTAAAGTATGGAATTACCTTAAGAAAATACGCCGTGGAAGCGTTAAAACCTACTCTCAGGTGGCTAAAGGGATTGGAAAGCCCTTTGCAGTACGTGCTGTGGCCAATGCTATAGGTAAAAACCCTTATGCACCCAAAATACCTTGCCATAGAGTAGTAAGATCGAATGGATCTCTTGGAGGTTACTCAGGAAAGGGAGGCATCAAAACTAAGAAATTATTGCTAAAAAAAGAGGGTATAACGTTCTAAAATTATTATTCTACGGGCGTTTTAGTTAATTAGCCCCTATTCACTTATTTTTTTTTTAGATACACCATTAAGTTGTACTCTAAAACAGTTAATGTAAAAAAAAACGCTATCTAAGGCCGTTTAAACGCTATATTCCTATACTGCAGGGCTCTTAGAAATTTTTGTATTACCGTGTTTAGGAACAGTCTAAATAACACTATTTTATTAAGTTATAAGACAATTAAGTTTCTAAATCATCCTATTAATCTAAATTTTAAATATTTTTACCTATTTTACTAGTCTTTGATCACTAGTTGAATTATTTTACTTTTTTTATATCTCAGATTTCTCAATGTAAATGTAGTTTATTAACTTTATATGTAAGGATTATTTACCTATATACTAATAAATTACATTAACTATTTGACGTAAGTTATTGTATTTATTGAAAATATTTTAAGCTATAATAAACTACTATTGGAATAGTAATAAAAGACATAATTGTTGAAGTAACTATAACACTAGCAACACTATCAACTACCTTTTTTTCAGAATACATAGATCCAACTAAGTAAGTTAGCACAGCGCTTGGCATACATGACTGAATTAGAAGAACACCAGCAGCAAATCCCTCTAAATTGAGAATCTTAATAAGCCCAAATCCTATAAGAGGTCCTACAATCACCCTCGTACCTCCAAGAATTGATGCATGAGTCCAAGAAACTACCTTTAAGCGTGTTAAGGCTATACCTAAGGACATTAAAACTAGAAATATAGTAGCATATGTAAGCAAGAAAGTGGTATTTTCTAAATAACCTGGAACGTCCCATTCAAAATATAAGAATATAACTGAAACTATTATTGCATAAATTGGCATATTCTTAACTAATACTTTTAATGAAAAACTTTTCTTTGCTAATAAAACACCAAGTGTAAAGTGAAGAAGGATAATTACAGATGCAATTGAAGAAGCAACCCCTAACCCGGCTGTTCCATATGCAAATAAGCAAATTGGAATACCCATGTTTCCTGTATTAGGTAAAATTAATGGTGGTAGCTCACTAATAAAATCTTTCTTTAATAATAATAAAAAAAAAACGCCAACAAGAGAAAACCCTCCAATTATAACTAATGCATAAATAAAATATTCGGTAAAAACACTTAATGTTACCCCTGTAGTTGTGATTGTATAAAAAATCATAGCTGGAGTACCAACGTTACCAGCAAATGTTGTTATAAAATCAGTATTTATGTCTGGATTTTTTTTACCAAGGTAATAACCTATTCCTATAACAAAAAAAACAGGTACTATTACATCTAAAAGTTTGAGGTAGAGCTCCATTAAGCTCTTACATCAGATTTTTTAGGTTTTCTCAAGTTGTTTTTAAAATTGATAGCTGTCTCAAACTCCATAAGACGTTTATAGATAGATCTTAATTCAGTAATACGAGTCCAGTTTTGTAAGAATAAAGAAAAACTACTTTGCACTTCTCTAAATGCACTAGAGGTTTGAATTAAAACACCTAAAGTCATTGCTCCAGTAAACAGTCCTGGTCCCATTAATAAATAAGGTACAATAATCATTGTTTGATTATACATTATCAACCATAGATCAAAATAACCGTAGTGTAAAAATAATCTATGATAATTTAATTTAATTCCTGTAAATAACTGAATTATTGTGGGTGCTTGAACATAATTTTTTCTATCATCTTCACCATAAACTAATTCTTTTCTAAACGCAGCTTCAACTTTTTGATTATTATATTCTAGACCTGGTAATTTAATACCTACTACCCAACTAATTATCAAACCTCCTAAACTAGCAGTAAGAGAAACCCACACGAGAGAACCAGATATATCTTTAAAAAAAGGTATAACAACATTAGAAGAAAGGCCCCATAAAATTGGTATAAATGCAATTAACAACATTATAGCTCTTACAACTTGTAAGCCTAAACTTTCTACAATTTTTGCAAAATTCATTGCATCTTCCTGTATACGTTGCGAAGCACCTTCTACTTTAGCATCAACGGCTCTCCAATAAGGCATATAAGAGAATGTCATTGCTTCTCGCCATCTAAATGCCCACAATCTTGTAAAATAATTAGTTACCGTATAAATAATTACATATGGAATTGCCAATTTCATAAATAGGAATATTCCGTCATAGAATTCTGACAATTCTCGTTCGGGTGCTTTTTGAAGTAAATCGTAAAATCCTTTATACCATTCATTAATTTTTACATCGATATAAGTTTGCGCCAAAAGAGAAAGAATAATAAAACTAAATCCTCCCCAAGACCAAAGAATCCATTTTCTATCTGTAAAAAAACTACGCCACATAATTAATTTTTGAGAAAGTTATCCGCATAAGATTTAATGACAAATTCCTTTTTTTTTGGTTCAATAACTTTATAAGAGATATTATTCTTTTTTGCATACTCTATAGCTTTATCTTTTGATGAAAATTTCAAAATTATTTCCTCATATGTATCAGTTGAACTTTCCCAACCCATTAAAGGATTAACGCTATTATCTTTTGTATCAAATTTTAAAACCCATTTTTTAAGTTTTCCCCTGCCCGATTGCATGGCCGTTTTTGAAGGTATATAAATTCTAGCTTTTTTCATACTTAAAATGGTCGGGGCGGCAGGATTTGAACCTGCGACCCTCTGGTCCCAAACCAGATGCGCTACCAGGCTGC